>Ga0224514_10000006_pt1 | contig 110154 bp, 104 predicted proteins | sample SF_May12_sed_USG_3_FD_169107 | JGI IMG/M metagenome (GOLD analysis project Ga0224514, IMG submission 169107) | Sediment microbial communities from San Francisco Bay, California, United States - SF_May12_sed_USGS_24 | ecosystem: Environmental > Aquatic > Marine > Sediment | place: USA... | reverse complement strand
AACTGACTCCCTCTGTCGAAGCCAGGTAGCCGGTCAGATCACCGCGTTGTGTCTCACCCAGTGTTTCATCGACATGCACAATGATTTCCACGTTGCGCTGTGGTTCCTGATTAATACTGTAATCAACTTGCTCCATCTCTCACCCCCGTTCTTGATCGCCTGCTCCTTTTATGAATCAAACAACTGGAGTCGTCCATGACACCAGGGCTAGATAAACAACGTGCAGCCCGAACGGCTGGCATCCACCAGGTAGCTCGCTGCACCGGCAATCTCGATATCATCTGTCAGTTCATTCTCCTCGATACCCATGACCTGCATAGTCATGCTGCAGGCCGTTAGCTGCACACCACTTTCCTTGGCGATCGCCAGCAGTTCATCTGCTGAAACCACGTCTTTTTCCTTCATCATCTGCTTCAACATTACCCGCCCTGCTCCCAGCATGTTCAGTTGCGAGACGCCCATGCTGCCAGGACCGGTCGGTGTCATCATGTCGATCATGCGCTCCTTGATGTCCTTACCCGAGTAGGTTCTCTTTTCTTTCAGTACATTAAGACCCCAGAAGGTGAAAAATACAGTAACGGCCATGCCCATTGATGCCGCCGTGGTGGCAATCATCAGGCCTGCCAGCACCTTGTCGAGTTCACCCGAAAATACCAGCAGCGTTACCTTGTCAGCTCGCGGCGCCGATGCCTCGAGCCGGCCGACCTGGGCTTCCAGATCTTCAAGTCGCTGCTCAATCGGGGTAACGGTTGGTGGGCGAAACTCCTGTTGCTGACCCGGACTGCTGTGTTCTGTACTGTATTCCATAGCATGCCCCCGGTATTTCGTCAGAATAACGTCTTTGCACACAATTAAATTAATCGAACATGCTCGACGCCATAGACCAGTTTAATAATCTGGACTCATTCTAATGTGGTTAGCAATAATTAAGGTAGACGATATTGCTGCGCCGTCAAGGCAGACAAAAGCACTAGGTCGGAAGTACTGGTAAACGAATCTCAGCAGTAGTCATAACACACGCGGGCACTGACACCGCACAGCAATTCATAGGACAGGGTACCGGCCAGGGCTGCCACTTCATCAACCGGCAACCCCCCGCCCCACAGGATGACCTCGTCACCCACAACGGCAGCGGGCTGTTCCCCCAGGTCAATACAGATCATATCCATGGATACACGGCCGGCCAGTTGCGCACGCTGGCCGTTGACCAGCACCGGTGTCCCGCTCGGCGCATGGCGTGGATAGCCGTCACCATAACCAATCGCTGCGACTCCAATGTTCATATCCTTCGAACAGGTCCAGCTACCACCGTAACCGATGGCATCACCCTTGCGATGCGCATTGACCGCAATCAGCTCGCTGCGCAGGGTCATCACCGGTTTCAGGCCCAGCGACTGCGCATCCCGACCGGTAAAAGGGGAACCGCCATACAGCATGATGCCCGGGCGCACCCAGTCGGCATGTGAATCCGGCCAGGCCAGGATGGCGGCGGAATTGGCAAGGGTGCGCTCGGCGGTCATGCCCCGGCCGACCTCGGCAAAGCGGCCGATTTGTTCGGTGGTCGACGTGGAATCGGGTTCGTCGGCACTGGCAAAATGCGTCATCAGGCGCAACGTGCCGGCGTGTGGCAGGGCCATGAGCCGCTCGACAACAGCATCGACATCGGTCGGGGCAAAACCCAGCCGGTGCATACCGGTATCGACTTTCAACCAGATATCCAGTGGCCGCGCCAGCCTGCCCTGCTCCAGTAACTCCAGCTGGTTACGGTGGTGGATAACGACATCGAGGTGATAGCCGTTGATCAGCGCGATGTCATCGGCACTGAACAGCCCCTCCAGCAGCACGATACGCTGGTCACAACCGGCCTCGCGCAGTGTGATGGCCTCCTTCAGCCCAACCACGCCAAGGGCGTCGGCTGCCCTGAGTGCCTGCGCCACGCGCACCAGGCCATGCCCGTAAGCATTCGCCTTGATGATGGCCATTACCTGGCTAGCGGGGGCAGATTCCCGAACGCAGCTGAAATTATGTTGCAGGTTTTGCAGGTCGATGCGCGCGCGGGCCGGACGCGTCATTCAAACTCACCACCGGAGTAGTAATTGTCACGCGCCGTATTCTCAAAGCGGGTGAACTGGCCGCGGAAGGTCAATTCGATCTTGCCAATGGGACCGTTACGCTGCTTGCCAATGATGATCTCGGCAAGGCCCTTTTTGGGACTGTCCTCGTGATAGACCTCGTCACGATAGATAAACATGATGACATCGGCGTCCTGCTCGATGGCACCTGATTCGCGCAGGTCGGACATGACCGGGCGCCGGTCAGTACGTTGTTCCAGGCTGCGATTGAGCTGTGACAGCGCGATCACCGGCACATTCAGTTCCTTGGCCAGCGCCTTCAGGTTACGCGAAATCTCGGAGATCTCATTGGTACGGTTCTCACGTGTATTGGTAACCTGCATGAGTTGCAGGTAATCCACCACGATCAGCCCCAGATTGTGCTCACGCTTCAGACGCCGTGCACGTGCGCGCAGTTCGATCGGTGACAGCGCCGGGGTATCATCGATAAAGATGGGTGCAGCGTCCAGCAGGCTCACTGCCGAGGTCAGGCGTGGCCAGTCATCATCATCCAGCTTGCCAGTGCGAATCTTGTGCTGGTCAATGTGGCCCAGCGAGGACATCATGCGCAGCGCCAGCTGCTCGCCCGGCATTTCCATACTGAAGATGGCCACCGGCACCTGGTTCTTGATGGCCGCGTTCTCGGCAAAATTCACCGCCAGCGTGGTCTTGCCCATGGAAGGCCGCCCGGCAACGATGATCAGGTCAGACGGTTGCAGGCCGGCGGTCTTCTCGTCCAGGTCCGAAAATCCAGTGGATACGCCGGTAATGGCCTCGTCCTGCTGCGACAACATGTCGATGCGATCCACCGCGGCAGTTAGCAGGGAACGGATATCGCGAAAGCCGCGTTTGCCGCGCTTGCCCTGCTCGGCAATATCGAACACCAGTTTCTCGGCATCATCCAGCAATGCGGACGAACCACGCCCTTCCGGTACGAAGCCGCTGTTGGCGATGCGGTTGCCAACCTCGATCAGCTGGCGCATCACCGAGTTCTCGCGCACGATCTCGGCATAGGCCTTGATATTTGCGGCACTCGGGGTGTTTTGCGCCAGTGTGCCGAGTGCGCTCAGGCCACCCACTTCCTCGAGCAGCCGGTTCTGGTCCAGCCATTCAGACAGGGTGACGGCGTCGAGTGGATTGTTATTTTCAGCCAGTTGTTCGATTGCGCGAAAGATCAGGCGGTGGTCGCGCCGGTAGAAATCCTGCTCACTCAGCAGGTCGGCCACGGTATCCCAGGCGTTGTTGTCGAGCATCAGGCCGCCCAGCACGGCCTGCTCGGCCTGCAAGGAATGCGGCGGCACCTTGAGTGCGCCGGCATCAGCGTGAATTATATCTGCGGAACGAAGTGTCTCTGCCATTACTGTTTTTATAAAATAATTGTTGGTTTCGCGCAGCCCGTGACAGCAACTAAATATCACAAACCGTCGGCGAACACACCATTGCGTCGAGCATCGAAATATGCGTACAGGAAAAACTGCACAAGTGAAACAACCGGCGCCAGCTGGCGCCGTTCATTGTTCTTATTGAGTTACAACGTGTTGCAGCCGGTATCGACCGCGGATTTTATTATTCAGCGATAATTGAGAGCTTGATGGTTGCATTCACATCGGCGTGCAGGTGCAGCTGTACGTCATAATCCCCCAGCTGGCGGAACGCGCCATCCGGCAAACGGACTTCATGGCGATCGATGTGAACGCCCGCAGCCTCCACGGCATCGGCGATATCCGCCGTGCCTACGGAACCAAACAACTTGCCCTCGTCACCGGCATTGGCTGCAATGGTGATGCTCATGTCCACGAGCTGGTCACGACGTGCCCCGGCAGCCACCAGCGCATCTGCAGATGCCTTTTCAAGTTCGGCTCGCATCGCCTCAAAGGCCGCAATATTCTCTTCGGTCGCCGGCTTTGCCTTGCCCTTGGGCACCAGGTAGTTTCTGCCATAACCCGGCTTCACATTTACCCGGTCGCCCATGGCGCCCAGGTTATCAATCTTCTCAAGCAGGATGATTTCCATTGCTACAACCTCTTTTCTGTTACTTGTCTCATTAATTCCCGTCCGCACTGCGACGTTGCAGGCGCCCGCGAAAGTCTATCCAGGTGTCCATCAGGCCACCGCCTGCCACCAGTAATGCCGCCTGCGGCAAAAAGGCCAGCAGGACATACACAGCGACCAGCCAACCACTGCCTCGACCCGCCTGCTTCACCAGGCTGTGTATCACCGCCAGCCCAACCAGCAGGTACGGCACCAGCATGACCATGGCGAGCTGCGCCGCCAGCTCACTGCTCCTGCCGGAGCTAAACTGCGCAAACAGCATCGTACCCAGTGTCAGCAGCCCGGCACTGCTACCCAGGCGCAGGCTGCAGAACTCCTCACGGAATGCGCCCGCCCTGACCAGCGTCGACTGCCACCAGCGCGCCAGCAGCAGGCTGCCTGCGACACCGACAATCAGCGATGCCACCAGCATGCCGGTCATGAGCGCGGCAATGCCCTTCAGCAGTTCCTCGTCCGAGAAACCCTGCAGGGTTATCCCGTTCTCCGCCAGCATGGCTGCAATCGCCTGCAGGCGTTCAATCCACCAGGGTACCGGGTCACCGAAGTACCCGTACACTGCCAGCAACGCACACCCGCCGAATAACGCAATCGCCTTCAGGGCGTGCCCCAGGTTGCGTGTCTGCTGCAACACGGCTGCAGCCAGCCAGCACGGCACCCACAGGGCCAGCACCAGTAGCAGGAGCAGCATGACAATAGTCTGCGCTCCCAGCAGCTGGTAAAACAACAATACCGCCAGCGATGCAATCAGCATCACCTGTAGTCCGGCAAGCACCCCGACATGCAGGGTCACCAGTGCCAGTGCAGCGGCCGCCAGGTAATTCAGCAGCGTGGTAATCGGTGGCAGCAGGTAGGTCAGCCCACCTGCCACGCTGACTACCAGTACGGCCTGCCAACGACCCCTGACAATATATTCAGCCAGCGCCTTCATGATCCATGAATTACCGGCCAGTACAGCCAATCAGCTTGATAAAAACTGATGTCTAGTGTGCATCCGTATACGGTAACAGGGAAAGGTAGCGCGCACGCTTGATCGCGGTGGACAGCTGGCGCTGGTACTTTGCCTTGGTGCCGGTAATGCGGCTGGGCACAATCTTGCCGGTCTCGCTAACGTACTGCTTCAGGACAGCAAGATCCTTGTAATCAATTTCCTTGGTGCCTTCCGCCGTGAAACGGCAGAACTTGCGACGACGAAAAAAACGGGCCATGGTAAATCCTCAGTTATTCGGTGACGGTGTAATCAGGAAGCCGGGGTAACAGTTTCTGCTGCCGGTGCGGCTTCTGCCGGTGTATCGTCTGCCGGGGCAGCCTCTGCCGATGCGGCTTCTGCCGGCGCAGCTTCTGCCGGTGCGTCACCGGACTCGGTCGACTCATCTCCGGCCGGGCTCGGGCTGTCCGTGGAGGCCTCTTGCGGCTCACGCTCACGGCGCTCATCCGGCTTCTTGACCAGCAGGGACGGCTCGGTGACGGCCTCCTTGCGGCTGATCACCAGGTTGCGGATCACGGCATCATTGAAACGGAATGAACTGTCGAGCTCTTCCAGTACGGACGTACTGCACTCGATATTCATCAGCACGTAATGCGCCTTGTGCAGTTTCTGGATCGGATAGGCCAGCTGGCGCCGGCCCCAGTCTTCGAGGCGGTGAATTGAGCCGCCGTCGCCCTCGATGGTCGCGCGGTAGCGCTCGATCATGGCAGGCACCTGCTCACTCTGGTCAGGGTGGACCAGAAACACGACTTCATAGTGTCTCATCAAAGACCCCTCATGGATTGGCAGCCTGCAGTCGTTGCTACAGGCAAGGAGTTAAATATCAAATTGTTAGAGGCGGCGGATACTACGCCAGGGGGCTCATGATTGCAACTGCCGGCGCTGGCGCAGTGCCTCGAACAACAGCACACCGGCGGCCACCGAGACGTTCAGACTCTCTACCGTCCCGGTCATCGGAATGGACACCATGTGATCGCACAGATCACGCGTCAGGCGCCGCAGACCACCGCCCTCGCCGCCCAGCACCAACGCCACCGGGCCTTTTAGATCAGAGGCATACAGGTCCTGCTCGGCAGCATCGCTGGCACCAAACAACCAGATTCCCGCCTCACGCAGGCTGCGCAGGGTGCGCGCCAGGTTGGTTACGGTAAACACCGGTACCGACTGCACCGCACCACAGGCAACCTTGTGTACCACCGGCGTGATCCCAACAGCGCGGTCTTTCGGCAGGATCACGGCATGCACCCCGGCGGCATCGGCAGTTCGCAGGCAGGCACCCAGGTTATGCGGGTCCTGCACACCGTCCAGCACCAGCAGGAAGGCCGGTTCCTCGAGCGCAGCCAGAAAATCCGGCAGGGCCCGCTCGGACAACGCGCAGCGCCCGGATTGCACCTGCGCCACCACGCCCTGGTGCCGGCTGTTCGGCAGCGAGCGGTCCAGTTCGCGGCGCGACACCTGCTGAACTTCAATACCGGCCGCCTGGGCCAACTCGATTACCCGGGCCAGGCGCCGGTCGCCGGTCTCACTCACCTGCAGACGCTCGACCGAGCGCGGTTCGCTGGCCAGCAGGCTGGTCACGGCATGCAGACCATACACAACGCCGGGATCACTCATCGGTAATTACCTGGACGATTTGCGAGACTTGCGCAGCATTCCCGAACCACTGCGCGCCTTGCGTGGCTTGCCTGCCTTGCCCGACTTATCAGATTTTTTCACTTTTCCTGATTTACCTGACTTGCGCGATTTACGTGGCTTGCCCGGCTTGTCTGACGTGTTCGCCTTGCCGGATTTATCTGACTTGCGAGACTTGCGTGATTTGCCCGTCCTGGCAGACTTGCCTGACTTACCGCCCTGCGACGCCTGCTTTTCATCCAGTTCGAAGTCGATCTTGCGCTCATCGAGGTTGACCCGTACCACCTTGACACTGACCTCGTCACCGAGTCGAAAAATCCGGTTGCTGCGCTCACCCATGAGCCGGTGCCGGGTCGGGTCGTAGTGGTAGTAGTCATTACCCAGTGCGGTCACATGCACCAGTCCTTCCACGTAAATATCCTTCAACTCCACGAACAGGCCGAACGAAGTTACGCTGGTGATAATACCGGCATAGCTCTCGCCAACCCTCTCAAGCATGAATTCACACTTCAACCAGTCGATGGCATCGCGCGTGGCATCATCGGCACGTCGCTCGGTCGCCGAGCAGCTCTCACCGAAATCCACCATGGCCCCGGCATCGTAACGAAAGCTGTCCGGTTTTTTATCGACCAGCAGGTGACGGATGGCACGGTGCACCAGCAGGTCGGGATAGCGCCGGATCGGCGAGGTAAAGTGCGCATAGAACTCGTGTGCCAGACCGAAGTGACCGATATTGATCGGGCTGTACTCGGCACGCGGCATGGAACGCAGCAATACAGTGTTGATAAGGTGTTCGTCCGGCCGGCCACGGGCCATCTCCAGTACCGCCGAATAATCCCGCGCGCCCGGCTTGTCGCCACCACGCAGACCCAGCCCCAGTTCATTGAGAAATTCCTGCAGGTCGGTAATTTTTTCCGCTGCCGGGCGGGCATGTACCCGGTACAGCGCAGGCATTTTGTGGCGGTGCAATAAACGAGCCGCAGCGACATTGGCGGCGATCATGCACTCCTCGATCACCTTGTGCGCATCGTTGCGCACCAGCGGCACGATGCGCTCGATCTTGCGCTGCTGGCCGAAGATAATACGTGTCTCGGTGGTTTCAAAGTCGATTGCACCCCGCTTGCTGCGTGCCCCGCGCAATGCCTGGTAGAGCTGGTACAGCTCATCAAGGTGTGAAACCAGCTTGCCTCGACGCTCACGTGTCTGCGCGTCCCTGTCCACCATGATCGCGGCCGCTTCCTCGTAGGTCAGGCGTGCGTGTGAACGCATCAGGCCATCGAGGAATCGCGAGCGCACCATGCTGCCGTCACGCTTGAAAACGATTTCACAGACCAGGCACAGACGATCCACTTCCGGATTCAGCGAACACAGCCCATTGGACAGGACTTCCGGCAGCATCGGAATGACCCGTTCCGGGAAGTACACCGAGTTGCCGCGCTCCAGCGCCTCACGATCCAGTGCGGTGTCGGGTTGCACGTAGTGCGAGACATCGGCAATGGCCACCAGCAGACGCCAGCCACCCGCGGTACGTTCGCAATACACCGCGTCATCGAAATCGCGCGCATCCGCACCGTCTATGGTCACCAGCGGCAGCTTGCGCAGATCTTCCCGTCCACGCTTGGCGCGCGCCGGCACCTCGGTACCGAACACCTCGATCTCCTGCTCGACCGCGTCCGGCCATGCCTGCGGCACCTCGTGACTGCGGATGGCAATGTCGATTTCCATGCCCGGCGCCATGTGATCACCCAGCACCTCGACCACGCGCCCGACCGGCGGTGAACGCTTGCCGGGCTGCTCGATGATTTCTACCGTGACAATCTGCCCGTGCTCGGCACCACTGTCCTCGCCGGAAGGCACCGCAATCTCCTGCGGCAGACGCTTGCTGTCAGGACTGACGAACTGCACGCCGCGCTCATTGAAGAAGCGCCCGACGACATGGCGGGTATTGCGCTTGAGTACCTCGACCACCGAGCCTTCGCGACGTCCGCGCCGGTCCAGGCCACTGATGCGCACCAGCGCCCGGTCACCGTGGAACAGCGCGTGCATCTGGCGCGCCGACAGGAATACGTCATCACCCTCATCGTCGGTGGCCAGGAAGCCAAAGCCGTCCGGGTGCCCGATCACTCGCCCGGCAACCAGGTCAAAACGATCCGCCAGCGCATAGCAACCGCGTCGGTTACGCACCAGCTGGCCGTCGCGCGTCATGGCATTCAGGCGCCTGCGCAGCGCCTCCAGGCCATCGTCAGAGGAAATCTCGAGTATTGCGGCCAGGTCCGCGCGGCCGGGCGGGCGATCCGCCTCGCCGATCACGCCAAGGATGTGCTCACGGCTGGCTATCGGCCGCTGGTAGCGATCTGCCTCGCGTTGCGCGTGGGGATCCTGCTTGCCGCGCGCGGGCTTTTTATTGCTGGGTTTTCTGGCCATGTTGGAACCGGGTTATAAAGGATGCCCATAGTGCTTCCGGGCGGGTAAATTGACAAGATAAATATCAGGCGGTAGAGTTCGCGGCTCTCCAGGCAGCTGCGGCTGCCCTGCATCACGGCCGAGGTGGTGAAATTGGTAGACACGCTAGCTTCAGGTGCTAGTGGGGGTAACCCCGTGGAGGTTCAAGTCCTCTCCTCGGCACCATTCTTTCTTCGACATCCTTACCATCATTACTGCGCAGGCGTTCATTACCGCAACGCGGCGGCGGCCATGATGCAGCCCCCATATAATTCAGATTCTTTCCCTCCTTCCAAAAACCGTATAATGCGGCACTACAGTATCTGAACAGATCTTTCCTATAACAACAGGCCCGCACACGGATGTCTTTTACACTGCCCGATTACTATGACCGGCTGATACTGAAACATCCCGCGCTCACCCTGCTCTTCGTGGCCCTGCTGCTCGGCTTCTTTGGCTATCACGCACAGTTCTTCCGGCTGGATGCCTCCGCAGACTCACTGATACTGGAAAATGATCAGTCACTGCGCACCTACCGCGTAGCCCGCGAACAATACGGTTCGGATGATTTCCTGGTCATTACCTATTCGCCCTCCGGTGACATGTTCAGCCCTGCCGTGCTGACCGACCTGCGCACGTTGCGCGACAGACTGGCCGGGCTGGAGCGCATCGAATCCGTCGTTAGCCTGCTGGATGTCCCGCTGATCGAAAGCCCGCCGATCACGCTCAGGCAACTGAGCCAGTACACACCAACCCTGGAGAGTCCAGGCACGGATATCAATCTCGCCCGGCGGGAATTCGCACAAAGCCCACTGTACCGTAACCTGCTGATCAGCCCGGACGGCCGCACCACCGCGCTGCAGGTCAATTTCCGTCGCGACGCCACCTACTTCGACCTGCTGGAACGGCGCGAACTGTTACGCGACAGGAGCAGGGAAAACACCCTGACAGCGGCCGAACATAGCGAACTGGCGCAGGTGACATCTGAATTCAAGACTTACAACGAGATCTACCTCAAACAGCAGGCCAGTGATATCGACAGCGTGCGTACCATCATGGATGAGCATCGACAGTATGCCCGCCTGTTCCTTGGTGGTGTACCGATGATCGTCGCCGACTCGATGGACTATATTCGTCACGACCTGGCCAGCTTCGGGATTGGCGTGCTGGCCTTCATGGTCGGGATACTCGCGCTGGCATTCAGAAAGTTACGCTGGATCCTGCTGCCCATCATCACCTCGCTCGCCGCCGGGCTGGTGATGATCGGTTTCCTAGGGCTGGTGGAGTGGCCGGTCACCGTCGTGTCCTCGAATTTCATTTCCCTGATGCTGATCATCAGCCTGTCGATCAACATTCACCTGATCGTGCGTTACCGCGAACTGCATGCCGCCAGTCCCGCTGCGGATCAATACACACTGCTACGCGATACCCTGCACTCAAAGGCACTGCCGTGCTTCTACACCACCGTCACCACCATCGTCGCGTTTGGCTCGCTGCTGTTCAGTGACATCCGGCCGGTCATCGATTTCGGCTGGATGATGGCCGTTGGTACAGCCGTGTCGCTGCTGCTGTCATTCACCCTGTTTCCCGCAACGCTGATGTTCATGCGAGCGGGAGAAGCCGCCGCCATTCGTGATGTCACCGCCAGGATTACCGGTTTTCTTGCGTCGCTGGTGCAGCACTACCGCATCCTGACCACAGTGTCGTTCGTGATAATCGTGGCGCTGGGCATTGCCGGCATCAATATACTCAGCGTCGAGAACCGCTTCATCGATTATTTCAAAACGTCCACGGAAATCTACCGCGGCATGGAACTCATCGACCGCGAACTGGGTGGCACCACGCCGATGGACGTGGTGATCGATGCACCGCGGGAATTTTTCGAGACAGAGGAACCGGGGGTTGATGAAGAACTGTTTGCAGAAGACCCGTTCTTTGAAGACATGGAATTCGATGACGAGAGCGCCGGCATCACCGGCAGCAGTTACTGGTTCAATGCTTACCGAATGGAGCGGGTCGACGCCATCCACGACTACCTGGATGGCCTGCCGGAAACCGGCAAGGTACTGTCGATCACTACGGCCATGCGCATGCTGCAGTCGCTGGAAAAAGGCAAACCGATCGATGACTTCTTCCTTGCGGTGCTCTACAAACGCCTGCCGGATAGCATAAAGCAGAGCCTGTTCGCGCCCTACATGCGTGATGATGGCAACCAGTTACGTTTCAGTATTCGCGTGTTCGAGTCAGACCCGACCCTGCGCCGCGCGGAACTGATCAACAAGGTGCGCGAACAGCTGACCGGTGAGTTCGGCCTTGACGATGAGCAGGTCGAGATCACCGGCATGCTGGTGCTCTACAACAACATGCTGCAAAGCCTGTTCCGCTCACAGATCATGACGCTGAGCGTGGTCTTTCTGGCTATCCTGCTGATGTTCGTATTGCTGTTCCGCAACCTGCGTCTGGCAACGATCGCCGTTGTGCCGAACCTGATTGCGGCAGGTACGGTGCTGGGCCTGATGGGCTGGCTGAACATACCACTGGACATCATGACCATCACTATCGCGGCCATCGTCATCGGTATCGGTGTGGACGATGCAATTCACTACGTGCACCGCTACCTGATTGAGTACCAACGGGACGGTGACTACTGGGCTGCGGTACGGCGCAGCCACAACAGCATCGGCCGCGCAATGTACTACACCACCGTCACGGTCACCCTGGGTTTCGCCATCCTGGCATTTTCCAGCTTCATCCCGACTATCTACTTCGGTCTGCTGACCGGGTTTGCCATGCTGATGGCACTGCTGGCCAACCTGACCCTGCTGCCGTTGTTGATAGCCTGGCTGAAGCCACTGGGAAACCTGCCCGTCAGTGCGCTGCCGGCGACAGACTGAACGTTATACCCGGAAGGCCGCTCAGGCAAATGGATGGGTCTGGATGATGGTCTCTGCGCGGTCCGGCCCGGTGGAAATGATCGCAATCGGCGTCTCGCACAGCTCCTCGACCTTGCGTAAATAGGCCTGCGCGGCAGCCGGCAGGTCGTCAATATTTTTTGCGCCCACGGTCGATTCCGACCAGCCCGGCAGCTCGATATACTCCGGCGTGCACTGCTCGATCAGGTCCGCGCCCACCGGCGGCACATCGATACTCTCGCCGTTCAGTTGATAGGACACACAAATCTTCAGTGTCTTGAGTCCATCCAGCACATCGAGCTTGGTAACACACATGCCGGTGACGCTGTTGATCTCCAGTGAGCGTTTCAGGGCCACGACATCCAGCCAGCCGCAGCGACGCTGACGACCGGTGGTGGCGCCAAACTCGTTGCCGTTCTCACCCAGGTGCTGGCCTTCGTCATTAAATAACTCGGTGGGGAACGGCCCGGCGCCAACGCGCGTGGTATAGGCCTTGACGATACCCAGCACATAATCGAGATGACGCGGCCCGACACCACTGCCACTGGCCGCGCCACCGGCCGTGGTGGTGGACGAGGTCACATAGGGGTAAGTCCCGTGGTCGATATCCAGCAGCGCACCCTGTGCGCCCTCGAACATGATGTTACTGCCTTCCTTGCGCAGACGGTGCAACAGCCCGGGAATATCCGCCACCATCGGTGCGATCTGTTCACCCTGCGCCAGCGCCTCGTCCAGCACCTGCTGGTAATCCGCCGGTTTTGCCTTGAAATAGTGCTGCAGGGCGTGATTGTGGTACTCCATCACCTCACGCAGGCGTTCGGTGAAGTGTGCGGTATCCAGCAATTCGCCGAGTCGCAGGCCACGTCGCGACACCTTGTCCTCGTAGGCCGGCCCGATCCCGCGACCGGTGGTGCCAATGGCCTTCTTGCCGCGCGCCAGCTCGCGCGCCTGGTCCAGTGCGATGTGATAGGGCAGGATCAGCGGACAGGACTCACTGATCTTCAGCCTGGCGCGTGCCGGTACGCCGGCTGCATCAAGCATCTCCAGTTCTTCCAGCAGGGCCGTGGGAGACAACACCACGCCATTGCCGATCAGGCATTGCACGTTGTCGCGCAGGATGCCTGACGGAATCAGGTGCAACACCGTCTTTACACCGTCAATAACCAGTGTGTGACCGGCGTTGTGGCCACCCTGGAATCGCACCACGGCTGCCGCCCTGTCGGTCAGCAGGTCAACGACCTTGCCCTTGCCTTCATCGCCCCACTGGGCGCCAATGACTACCACGTTCTTGCCCATACAAATTCCTGTGCTATATCAATTATCCAGATGCAGGAGCGCCTTGCAGGCGCGATTGTTGTTTGGCACAAGTGCAAATCGCGCCTGCAAGGCGCTCCTACAGTAATGTTAGACCGGCTTCACGACCCACCGGCCAGATTCTTTCACCAGTACGCTATCACAGCCCATATCGGCGGCAGTACCTTGCTGGCCTGGCAAGGCACAGATCACGCACTCGCCCTGGCTGCGCAATTGTGCAACCGCTGGCTGCAATGTCGGGTCATCCTCGGCCGGGGCAAACACGGCGCCTGCCCGGCTGCCGAAATCACGTTCACTCAGGTCCATGAGGATCCTGAGATCGGTACTGAAACCGGTTGCCGGCCGTGCGCGGCCGAATACCTCACCGACGGCATCATAGCGCCCGCCGCGGGCAATTTCCTTGCCACTGCCCGGCACGAACACCGCGAACACCATCCCGGTCTGGTAACGGTAACCACGCAGTTCGGCAAGGTCGAAGTCCAGTTGCGCATCGCCGGTCCGCTGCTGCAACTGCCCGGCAATCGCACACAGGTTATCCAGCGCCCGCATCACCTCGGCGCCGGCACCATCGAGCACCTCGCGCGCCGCATCAAGTACCTCCGGCCCGCCGTTCAGTCCCGCCAGTGCGGCCAGCCGGCGGCGCTGCCCTGCATCGCTGACGGTCGCATCCAGCATGTCGTCGATATCGCTGACGGCCTTGCGCTGCAGCGCGTCAAACAGGTCATTCTCCTGGGTTACCGACAGGCCGGCATCACGCGCCAGGCCGCGAAAGATCCCGACATGGCCGAGATTGACGTGCACCTCGCGGATGTCCATCAGGGCCAGTGCTTCCAGTACCAGCGACAGAATCTCTACGTCGCTCTCGATGCCGGCATGCCCAAACAGCTCGGCACCCACCTGCAAGGGACTGCGTGACCCGCCGAAACCGTCGCTGCGCGTGTGCAGCACGGTACCCATGTAACACAGGCGTGATGGCTCGTCACGGCGCAAGGGATGCGCGTCGATGCGCGCGGCCTGCGGGGTCAGGTCGGCACGCAGGCCCATCATGCGACCGCTCAGCTGGTCAGTCACCTTGAAGGTCTGCAGATCAAGGTCATTGCCGGTACCGGTCAGCAGCGACTCGAGGTACTCGATGAACGGCGGCATGATCAGCGCATAGCCCCAGCGGGAGAACAGGTCCAGCAATTCGCGGCGCGCGCACTCTAGCCGCCACGCCTCGGGTGGCAGCACTTCCTCGATACCTTCCGGTAACAGCCACTTGTCTGTACTGCTCATATCGGTTCCTGTCAGGTCAGTACTAACGCACGAGGTAGAGCATGATAACCCCGCAAATCATGCTGACGAGGCCGACCAGGCGCAGCGTTCTGTCATCCAGTTGTTCGACCGTCGCGAGCATGCGCCGCAGCGATTGCGGGTTGGCAAAGGGAAGCACCCCCTCGATCACCAGCACCAATGCCAGTGCAGCCAGCAAATCACTCCAGTTCACGGCACTCACTCGGAAAATCCCGGGCGCAGGCCCGGGTCATATTGTCATCAATCAGCCAACCAGCCGCGGCTTACCTGCCGGTGCCGCTGCCAAAATACTTGAAGAATTCGGAATCCGGTTCCAGCACCAGCACGTCCTGCTTGCTCGACAGGGCTGTACGATAGGCATTCATACTGCGGTAGAACTCGTAGAATTCCTCGTTCTTGCCATAGGCCTGCGCATAGATTTCCGTGGCACGGGCATCGCCCTCACCACGGGCCATTTCCGAATCACGCTGCGCCTCGGCCAGGATGACCGTACGCTGACGCTCGGCGATGGCGCGTATGCCCTTGGCGGCCTCCTCGCCCTGGGCACGGTGTTCCTTGGCGATACGTTCACGTTCGGCACGCATGCGCTGAAACACCGAGTTACGCACGTCTTCCGGCAACTCGATCTGCTTGATACGCACATCGACAATCTCGATACCGAACTGTCCCACCTCCTCGTTACCGCCCCGCGTGAGACTCTCCATCATCTCTACACGCTGACCGGTCACCACCTGGGAGATGGTGCGCTTGTCGAATTCCAGCTGCAGTCCGTTCTTGATGATCTGCAGCAGGCGCAGGCTGGCCTGGCGCTCGTCACCCATGAACGAGGTGTAATAGGTAGCCGGGTCCGCAATGCGCCACTTGACGAAGAAGTTGACCGACACGTTCTTCTTCTCGCTGGTCAGGAAACGCTCCGGCCGGGTATCCAGGGTCAGCACGCGCCTGTCGAACTTGCGAACGTTATTGATCGGCCAGGGTGCCTTGAAGTGCAGGCCCGGCGCGTATTCGGAGTCCACGATTTCACCCAGCCTGAACTTGATCGCCACCTGGCGTTCATCGACCACGAAAATCGAGCTCAAGCCGACCAGCAGCAGGAGCGCGAACACTGATAGTACGATTCTGGAAGCCATTAGCGTCCTCCCTCTGTACGTGAACTGCTGCGCAGGCGGGACTCTGCCGCGCCGCCATTGGAAGGGACGTTGATCTGCACATTATCTTCCGGTGTCTGCATCATGCGTCCACGGCTCTCCATCAACTTATCGAGCGGGAGGTACATCAGGCTGTTACCCTCCTTGACCTGCATCACCACCTTGCTGGTATTGGCCAGCACCTGTTCCATGGTTTCCAGGTAGAGGCGCTTGCGGGTAATTTCCGGGGCCTTCTCATACTCCTTGAGCGTCTGAGTGAAACGGCTGGCCTCGCCTTCCGCCTTGGCGACGATCTGTTCACGGTAGGCGTTGGCTGCCTCGCGCAAGCGCTGGGCATCACCGCGCGCCCTGGGCAGGATATCCAGCGCAAAGGCCTCGGCCTGGTTCTTGTAGCGCTGCTCGTCTTCCTGTGCCTTGATGGCATCCTCGAATGCCCCCTGTACTTCCTCCGGCGGTTGCGGGTCCTGCAGGTTGACACTGCGCAGGATCAGGCCGGTCTGGTACTTGTCGAGCATCTCCTGGGTGAGATCCTTGGTCTGCAGCACTATGGCACCGCGGCCACCGCTGAGGAAAGCATCCATGGAGATACCGCCAATCACCTCGCGCAACGCACTCTCCGTGGCTTCCTGCAGGGTGAAATCCGGATCGCGCACGCGGAACAGGTAATCCTGTGCGTCCTTGACCTGGTACTGCACGGCGAGCTCGACCTGGATGATGTTTTCATCCTTGGTGAGCATCTTCGCGCGGTGGCTGACGGTACGCAGCTGGTCGACATCGACCTTGTTGACCGTTTCAATACCGCGCGCGTGCCAGTGCGGTCCCGGCCCGGTGATGCGATTGAATTCGCCCAGACGCAACACCGCACCGCGCTCGGCCGGTTCGATGATATAGATGCCGGCGATCGCCCAGGCCACCAGCGCCAGCACGCCGACCAGGCTGTACGGGAACGGCTTGCCACCCCCTCCACGGCCGCCCTTGCCACCAAACAGGCTGTTCATGCGCTCGCGTAGCTTGCGCAGCACCTCGTCCAGGTCTGGCGGGCCGTCATTACCGCCCTTGCCACCCCACGGGTCGCGTTTGTCACCGCCCGGTTCATTCCAAGCCATAAATTTACTCCAGTCAGCCAAAATCGCCGCATACAGCCTCAGCCCTATGCAGCGCAGCAATTATACAAGTCTAGGATACCTGTGCTGTACCCGTAACCATACCAATGGAATCCGCCAAATGAAACTTGCAGGCCCCATGGGATTCGCGTACCAGCTTATCGATATTGCGTTGTGCCATGCGGACTTCCAGCCACCAGGCGCCGTTCTCATCGACCTGCTCTGATATCACCTGGCCGATATTATACAGCGAGGAACGGATACCGCCGGCATCGGCACGCACCTGCAGCCAGCCGCGCACCTGATCACCATGGAAATGTTCACGCAACGCCTCGCCCAGCAGATCCAGCCCGGCCCCGGTCACCGCTGATACCCACACGCGGCTTACCCTGCCGTCCTCGCCGGTTTCTGCATGTGCTTCCTGGTCACCCAGATCGATCTTGTTGTAGACGCGCAGTTGTGGAATCTCGTCGGCCCCGATCTCGGCCAGCACCGCATTGACCTGCTCGATGTGTGCGTGCTTTTCCTCGTCCTGCGCATCCACCACGTGCAGTAGCAAGTCCGCCTGGCGGGTTTCCTCCAGCGTGGCACGAAATGCCGCCACCAGGTCATGGGGCAGGTGACGGATAAAACCGACCGTGTCGGCCAGCACCACCGGACCGACACCGGTGATTTCCACCCGCCGCAGGGTCGGATCCAGTGTGGCGAACAACTGATCCGCGGCATAGGCATCTGCCCCGCTGAGGGCATTGAACAGGGTAGATTTACCGGCGTTGGTGTAACCGACCAGCGACACCGTAGGAACCTCGGCACGCTGACGCGCCCGGCGACCCTGGTCGCGCTGGCGCTCAACCTTTTCCAGGCGACGGTTAATCACCTTGATGCGGGCATTCAGCATGCGCCGGTCCGATTCCAGCTGGGTTTCACCCGGGCCTCGCAGACCAATACCACCCTTTTGTCGTTCCAGGTGAGTCCAGCCACGCACCAGGCGGGTAGAGAGGTGGCGTAATTGCGCCAGTTCGACCTGCAACTTACCCTCGAAGGAGCGTGCGCGCTGGGCAAAGATGTCGAGGATCAGGCCGGTGCGGGCAAGCACCCGGCAAGACAGCAAACGCTCCAGGTTACGTTCCTGGCTGGGACTGAGCGAATGGTTGAAGATGACCACATCCGCCTTATGCTGCTCGACGGCAGCGAGTATTTCAGTGGCCTTGCCCTGCCCCACGAACAGGCGCGGCTCGGGACGGGTGCGCGTTCCGGTGATCGTCGCCACCGCCAGCGCCCCGGCTGAGTGAACCAGTTCGGTGAATTCGTGGAGGTCTTCCTGCCCGGCTGCGTCGGGAAAGTTCACATGGACCAGAACGGCCCGTTCACCACTCTCAGGGCGTTCGAACAAATAACAGCCCCGTCATGTTGCGCCCGGCCTCAGGCATTGCCAGGGGCATTGTCAGAGGCATGGTCATCCTGCTCTTCGGCACCCGCAAAGCGCACATTGCGCGCCGGCACAACGGTGGAAATAGCATGCTTGTAGACCATTTGGCTGACGGCATTCTTGAGCAGTACAACAAACTGATCAAAAGACTCGATCTGACCCTGTAGCTTGATTCCATTCACCAGATAGATCGATACCGGGACGCGTTCTTTGCGCAGTGCATTAAGGAAGGGATCCTGCAAAGATTGTCCTCTATTCATATCATTATCTCCTTTTTGTTGCTTTGCCAGCCTAGTATAGCCGTCTTGTCGTCCTGCCAGCCAAGTATGGTCGCCAGGGTATTCATTTTGCGTGCATTTTAGAGGATTAGCCGGGCTAATGCCATGATTTGAGTCATTCTAATTTCCATTACCAAAGGACTTGCCGGAAATCTGGCGTTTTGCTCAACCCGGCTCCAGCCAGTCACCGACGCGCGCTACGAGCGCGGCACGTGATGCGGGATCGGTACTGTCAAAACACTCGGTATCGGTTTCGCCGCGCAACCAGGTCAACTGCCGCCGGGCATACTGACGGGTAGCAACGAGGATCTTCTCTGCTACTTCATTCTGGTCCAGCTCGCCTGCAAGGCAGGCCCACATCTGTCGATAGCCTACCGCGCGCAGCGCGGGTAGCTCCGGATGCAGATCACCCCGCTCCGCCAGCGCGCGCACCTCATCTTCAAAGCCATTGTCCAGCATTTGGTGGAGGCGTTGCTCGATGCGACGGTGCAGCAATTCACGGTCAGCCGGGATCAATGCCAGCTTGAGCAGGCGGAAGGGTAACGTCTCGCCCCGCCCCTGCGCATGCCATTCACTGATCGGTGTGCCGGTCACCTCATATACCTCGAGGGCACGCTGGATACGCTGCGGGTCATTCACGTGCAGGCGTGCGGCAGTGGTCGGATCGATGCGTTGCAGGCGCTGGTAGAGATGATCCAGCCCGTGCTCGCGCTCCTCGGCCACAAGCCGGGCCCGCACGTCCGGGTCTGCCGCCGGCATGTCGGACAGGCCGTATTGCAGGGCGCGAAAGTAAAGAAAGGTACCACCCACCAGTAACGGCACTCGCCCCCGTGCAGTGATGTCAGCCATTGCGGCCAGGGCGTCCTGGCGAAACTCCGCCGCCGAGTAGGGATCGGAGGGATCGCGGATATCGATCAGGTGATGCTGCGCCACGCCCAGCAACTCCGGGCCCGGCTTGGCAGTCCCGATGTCCAGACCGCGATAGACCAGTGCAGAATCGACGCTGATGATCTCGAACGGGAAATGCTGCACCAGTTCCACCGCCAGCTCCGTCTTGCCGGATGCGGTCGGACCCATCAGGAAGATGGCTGGTGGTAATGTATCGGTCATCGATTAAAGTCGTGCAAAACCGCAGTATCGCGCCTGCAAGGCGCTCCTACAAAATATGAATAACCTGCAGGAGCGCCTTGCAGGCGCGATATTTTATTGATAACAAGATCGCGGACAGCGTCCGCTCCTACAACAAAAGCAACAATGCACAAGGAATCCGGTAGATAACTACTGCCCGCGCAAAAACAGCTTGTCCAGCTCCGGCAGGCTGATCTGCACCCAGGTCGGGCGGCCGTGGTTGCACTGCCCGCTGCGCTCGGTTCGCTCCATGTCACGCAGCAAGGCGTTCATCTCATCGATTGTCAGGCGACGGTTGGCGCGCACCGAACCGTGACAGGCCATGGTGGAAAACAGGGCGTTAATGGATTCCTGCACCCGCTGACTGCTGCCGTGCTCCTGCAGGTCCGCCAGCACATCACGCACCAGCGACCCCATGTCGGCCTCATGCAGCAGCGCCGGCACCGCGCGCACCACGACCTGCTCACGACCCTGGCGGTCGATATCGAAACCCAGGCCGGCAAACCAGTCCTGCTGCGCCTCGGCCAGTTCGGCCTCGCTCGCACTGACGTCGAGGGCAAGTGGTACCAACAGCGGCTGTGAACGTATGCCCTCGCCGGCCTGCGCCTGCTTGAGTTGTTCATAGGTAATCCGCTCGTGCGCTGCATGCATGTCGACCAGCACCAGCCCGTCGGTATTCTGGGCCAGTACAAACACCCCGTGCAGCTGCGCCAGTGCAAATCCGAGCGGGAAAGACTCCGTATCAGCCGCCATTTCTGTTGCGGGCGACGATTGCGGCGGATGCAGGGCCGCATAGCGTTGCAGTTGTTCACTGACGCCTAACTGCATGCCGGACTGGGCCGGCATTGCACCGCTATCCGCGCTAACTTTTAATGCCTCCAACGGCCGCGCGGGCTGCGGCGCCGGCTGCGCTGCTGACGGGCGTGTTTCGGCCAGCGCCTCGTGCAGGGTCCGAAACAGGTAATCGTGGACCAGCCGGCTGTCACGAAAGCGCACCTCGTACTTGGTCGGGTGCGCATTCACATCAACCGTGGCCGCGTCGAGTTCCAGGAACAGCACGTAGGCCGGGTGGCGGCCGTGGAACAGCACATCCTGGTAGGCCTGGCGCACGGCGTGCGTGACCAGCTTGTCGCGCACCATGCGATTATTGACATAGAAATACTGCAGGTCCGGCTGACTGCGGGAAAAGGTCGGCATGGCAACCCAGCCACGCAGTGTTAGCCCGGCTGCGGCATGTTCTATATAGAGCGCCTGCTCCATGAATGCCTTGCCGCACAAATCGGCAACCCGACGTTCCTGCTGTTCACGCGTCTGTGCGGCGGCAAGCTGAAATACCGTACGCTGGTTGTGCTGCAAGCGGATGGCGACCGGGAAACAACTCAGGGCAATGCGCCGCACCACGTTCTCGATGTGCTTGAACTCGGTAGCCTCGGTACGCATGAACTTGCGCCGGGCCGGTGTATTGAAGAACAGGTCCTGCACGTCCACGGTCGCACCGACCGGATGTGCGGCCGGTTCAGGCGTAAGTTGCCGGTCGGAGCCATCCCCCTGCACACTCCAGCCCGCGTCCGATGACGGCACGCACGCACTCAGCCGCAGGCGCGATACCGAGGCGATACTGGGTAGCGCCTCACCCCGAAACCCGAGGCTGCCGATCGATTCAAGATCCTCCAGCGAACTGATCTTGCTGGTGGCATGGCGCGATAGCGCCAGTGACAATTCGTCCTTGTCAATGCCGCAGCCATCGTCACGCACGCGGATGCGCTGCCGGCCACCCTGGCCAATATCCACCTCGATGCTGCGCGCCCCGGCATCGAGGCTGTTTTCCAGCAGTTCCTTGACCACGGAAGCCGGCCGCTCGATGACTTCACCGGCGGCAATCTGATTAACCAGACGGGATGGCAGTACCTGGATGGGCATTACGGCAGCAGTGATCGGCGCATGATGCGCAGATGATACCGCCAGGTGTTACGTGAGTGCTAGCTGTCCCGGGTCGGCGGGATGCGCAGGGTGTCGCCGATACGCAGGGTATCTGACTTGAGGCTGTTATAGCCGCGCAGCTTGACGAGGCTGATACTGAACTGCTGGGCGATTTCACTGAGCGTATCACCCCTTTTCACCACGTACTGCCGAGCGATCCGTGTGCCGGGTGGCGGGTGCTTGCCAAAATAGTCGCGGATACCACGCAGCATGGCATGGGCCAGTTTCTGCTGGTGGCGCTTGTCGCGCAGTTTGTTTTCCTCTGCCGGGTTGGAGATGAACGCGGTCTCCACCAGTAGCGAGGGAATGTCGGGTGACTTCAGCACCACAAAACCGGCCTGTTGCACCGTCGACTTGTGTGTCTTGCCCATGTGCCTGAGTTCACCCAGCATGTTATCGGCCACGCCGAAACTGGCCTCCCGGGTAGCCGTTTGTGAAAGATCCAGCAGCACCTCGCGTAACAGGTCATCCTTGTCATCCAGGCTTACCCCGCCGACCAGGTCGGCGGCATTCTCGCTGGCGGCCAGTACCCGGGCCATCTCGGAGGACGCACCCCGCTTCGACAACACGTACACCGAGGAACCCCTGGCGCGGTGATCCTTGAACCCGTCGGCGTGAATGGAAATGAACAGGTCCGCCTTGTGGCGACGCGCCTTTTCGATGCGCTGACGCAGGCCGATATAGTAGTCCCCTTCGCGTATCAACACCGGCCGCATGCCCGGCTCCTGCTCCACCAGCGCAGCCAGGCGCCTGGCGATGGCCAGTACCACGTCTTTTTCACGGGTCTTGCGCCGACCGACGGCGCCCGGATCATCACCACCATGCCCGGCATCGATAGCGATCACCAGGTCACGTAGCTGCGCCTCCTGATTGGCAACATCCTGACTGACCACCGGCTTGGCAGCCGTACCACTAGCCGCGCCCGCAGTCGCCTCGTAAAGATCGACCACCAGGCGGTGACCGTACTGGTCATTCGGGGTGAGGTTGAAGCTGCGCGGTTTGACCGGCTGTTTGAGGTCCAGCACGATGCGTAGTACGTCCGGCGTATTTCGTGCCGTGCGGATGCCCTTGACCAGCCCGCCAGAGGCCGCCAGGTCCGGGACTGAAGCCGACGCGTTTGCTGCCGGCACATCGATGACCAGCCGGGCCGGGTTTTCCAGCGTGAATATATTGTGTGTTACCGGGCCACTGGTATCGAACACGACCCGGGTATGATCCGGCGCGGCCCACAGGCGAACACTCTGCATGTCCGCGCCCGCAAGCGCAACACCTTGTCCGGCAAGTAAAAAACACAACGCTGCGAACAGATTCTTCACGTGATCATGCGCCCCGGATACCCTGATGATTGCTGGGGAATTCTAGCCACAAGCGGCACTGAATTGCAACAATCCTTATTAATCTCTTTGAGATAGCGTTTAAACCTGCCTATTTGATAGAGCTGGCGCCGCTAACGAACTAAATCGTCAAGCATGGGCCGACTCAATATCTGCCGTCCGCGCTCGGTCAGGGCCACTATATCCACGCTGCGCCCCCCGCCCGACGGGGCGATCTGCACGACCAGGTCGGCCTCCGGCAGTACGCCGCCCCCCCGTTCCGGCCACTCGACCAGCAGCATGGCCTGTTCTGCCAGCATGTCACGCAGGCCCAGCCATTCCAGTTCCTCGGCATCGGCCAGCCGGTACAGGTCAAGGTGGTAGACCATGCCCTGGTCGACCGCGTAGGGCTCCACCAGGGTATAGGTCGGACTGCGCACCTTGTCGTTATAACCCATTCCGCGCAGGATACCGCGTGCCAGCGTGGTCTTGCCGGCGCCGAGTTCACCCTGCAGGTAGACAATCGCATTGTCGAGTACCGGGGCCAACCGCGCACCCAGCGCCTCCAAGGCCGCTGCATCAGCAAGCTGCAGTTTCATGGTGTGGCATTCATCACGTTGCGCAGCTCGGCAATGGCATCGCGCGCCAGCAGACCCCGCTCGCCATCGCGTGCAGCGCGATCGCCGGCACAGGCATGCACACAAACGCCGGCCCGCGCCGCTGCCCCCGGCGCCAACCCCTGCGCCAGCAGGCTGCCCAGCACCCCGCTCAACACATCACCCATGCCGGCCGTCGCCATACCGGGATTGCCGGCGGAGCAGACCATCGGTCGCCGTGCTGCGGCATGCACGATACTGCCCGCACCCTTTAATACCGTGACACCACCGTATTGCTGGTTAATGGCCGCCGCTGCAGCAAACCGGTCGGACTGGATGGTTGCAGTATCCTGCCGCAGCAGGCGCGCGGCCTCACCGGGGTGCGGCGTCAGGATCCAGCGCCGCTGGTTTGCCGGCTCACGCGCCAGCAGGTTAAGTGCATCGGCGTCGACCACCAGCGGCTGCGTCGTTTCCAGTACCGCGGCCAGCAGTTCAGCTGCCCAGTCAGACTGACCCAGGCCAGGGCCTATAACGATAACCGAGGCCTGCGCCAGCACCGGCCTGAGTTGGCGAGCGTTCTCGACACCGTGGCACATCAGCTCCGGGCAACCGGACATGATCGCGGCGGCATGCCCGGTTCGCGTGGCAACACTGACCCGCCCGGCACCACAACGCAGCGCGGCTTCACCGGCCAGCCGAACCGCCCCGGCCATGCCATGATCTCCACCGATTACCAGCACATGGCCAAAGCTGCCCTTGTGCGCGCCACGCGCACGTGGCGTGGCCAGGCCCTGCAGGTCAGCATCCCCCTGCAGCTCGGCAAGTGCTTCGACCTGATTCAGCAGCGCGGCCGGTACTGCCAGGTCGGCCAGCACGATTTCACCAGCCCGGTCCGGCCCCGCGCCGGTATACAGTCCGGCCTTGCGGCCAATGAAAGTCACGGTCAGTTGCGCACGCACGGCGACATCCGCCATGTTTCCGGTATCGCTGGCTAACCCGCTCGGCACATCCAGTGCCACCACCGGGACAGTGCTGTCGTTGACGGCATGGATGGCGTCCACCCAGCGCGCATCCAGCGCGCGCTCGAAACCGGTGCCGAGCAGCGCATCGACAATGAGCTCAGCCGGCGCCAGGGATGCCACATCAAATTCCGCGACCACGCCACTGGCCTCGATCCAGTCAGTGCGCGCCGTCAGCGCATCAGCACGGATGCGCCCGACATCGCCCAGTTGCAACACCCGCACCTGGCAACCATCCGCCAGCGCCAGCCGCGCCAGCACGTAGCCATCGCCACCGTTATTGCCGGTGCCACACAGCACCACCAGGCTGCGCACTGATGGCCAGCGCGTCTGTATCGCCGACCAGGCCGCCTGTGCGGCACGCGTCATCAGCGTGTAACCGGGAATACCGGCCTGCTCGATGGCCAGACGGTCCAGCTCACGCAACTGGTCTGCGCTGTACAGGGGAAGGACTTGGGTTGCAGGTAACGTGGCGTTCATCGGGGAGCTGTCATTGGTTATACAATCACCGGTAATATCGGCAACATACTCTGAAGCACGTACAGAAATCCAGTGAGCATGAGCGAAACACCCGCGCCCAACATCGACTATGCAGCCGTTGCCGCACAGATCCGGCAATGGGGTACCGAGCTGGGCTTTCAGCAGGTCGGCATCAGCGGCACCGAGCTGGGCGAAGACGAGGCACGCCTGCTCGACTGGCTGGCTGCCGGACATCACGGTGAAATGGACTACATGCAACGCCATGGCACCCGGCGCAGCCGCCCGGCCGACCTGGTGCCCGGCACGTTGCGAATCGTATCGCTGCGCATGGATTACTGGCCGGGACAGGCATGCGACGCCGATGCGGTACTCACTGACCCGGCGCTGGCCTACCTGTCGCGCTACGCGCTCGGGCGCGACTATCACAAGCTCATTCGCAAGCGCCTGCAGCAACTGGCCGACCGTATCGCGCGCTTGACCGGACCGTTTGGCTACCGCGCCTTTACCGACAGCGCCCCGGTCCTGGAAAAGGCGCTGGCGCGGAACGCCGGGCTGGGCTGGATCGGCAAACACACCAACCTGATCAACGAAAACGCCGGCTCGTGGTTCTTCCTCGGGGAGTTGTACACGGACCTGCCGCTGCCCGTGGACAGCGCGGCTGACAATCACTGCGGCAGCTGTCATGCCTGTATCGACGCCTGTCCGACCGATGCCATCATCGCACCCTACACGCTGGATGCACGGCGCTGCATCTCCTACCTCACTATTGAATTACGCGGTTCGATACCCGAAGCATTTCGCCCCCTGATCGGCAACCGCATCTATGGTTGTGACGACTGCCAGCTGGTATGTCCCTGGAATCGCTTCTCCGAACCCACGCGGGAAACCGACTACAGTCCGCGCCACCAGCTGGACAGCAGCGAGCTCATCAGGCTGTTTGCCTGGAACGCAGCGGAATTTGAACGTAACACGCGGGGCAGCGCCATCCACCGCATCGGCCATGCCTGCTGGCTGCGCAATATTGCCGTAGCACTGGGTAATGCACCGCACACGGAGGACGTGATCGGAGCACTCAACGCCCGCCTCGATTACCCCTCGGAGCTGGTGCGGGAGCACGTCCAGTGGGCACTGCGGCAGCACGGACGCATGGAGCAGTTACCGGGGAGGTAGCCCAAGTCTTCGCTTTCTCCTGCAGTCTCCGGTATAGTGCACGGCAGTTCGGTGCACTTCGGTCTGCACCCGAGTCCTCTGGGTAGCCCTTCTGGCAAACCTCGAACATCAACAACCCTATTCCGCCTAGACCGTCCTGGGACATATATCCCCGGTAGGCCGATCCAGGAGCATTACCACACCATGTCATTCGATACCCTCGGCCTGTCGGCCGAACTCCTTCGTGCTGTCGCCGATCAGGGCTACAGCGAACCCACGCCGGTACAACGCCAGGCGATTCCCGTCATCCTTGAGGGACGGGACATGCTGGCCGGCGCACAGACCGGCACCGGCAAGACCGCCGGTTTCACCCTGCCGCTGTTGCAACACCTCAGCACGCACCCGCAGCAACACAAGGGACGACGCCCGGTACGCGCCCTCATTCTGACACCGACACGCGAACTGGCTGCCCAGGTAGCGGAAAGCGTCGACACCTACGGCAAGCATTTACCGCTGAGCTCGATGGTGATCTTCGGTGGCGTCAAGATCAATCCACAGATACAGCAGCTGCGTCGCGGAGTGGATATCCTGGTGGCGACACCGGGGCGACTGCTGGATCACGCCTCACAGAAAACCCTGGATCTTTCCGCCGTAGAGATCCTGGTGCTGGACGAGGCCGATCGCATGCTGGACATGGGGTTCTTGCCCGATATTCGCAGGATTCTCGCCTTGCTGCCGAAGCAGCGTCAGAACCTGCTGTTTTCCGCCACCTATTCCAGCGACATCAGGCGACTCGCCGATAAACTGCTGGATGCGCCCGTGCAGATCGAGGTGGCGCGCCGCAACACTGCCGCCGAGCTGGTCTCGCAGGTGGTTCACCCGGTGGACCGGGAGCGCAAGCGCGAACTGTTATCCTTCATGGTCGGCTCACAGAACTGGCGCCAGGTACTGGTGTTTACCCGTACCAAGCACGGCGCCAATCGTCTCTCCAAGCAACTGGAAAAAGACGGCATCAGCAGTGCGGCGATCCACGGCAACAAGAGCCAGGGTGCACGCACCCGCGCACTGGCCGACTTCAAGCAAGGCGAGGTGCGGGTGCTGGTAGCCACCGACATCGCGGCGCGCGGCCTGGACATCGACCAGTTACCACATGTGGTGAATTATGAACTGCCCAACGTGCCGGAGGACTATGTGCACCGCATCGGCCGCACCGGTCGTGCCGGCAACGAGGGGCAGGCAGTGTCACTGGTGTGCGTAGACGAACACAAGCTGCTCATTGATATCGAACGCCTGCTGAAACGCGACCTTCCCAGGGTCGTGATTCCGGATTACGAGCCGGATCCATCCATCCGCGCCGAGCCGATCCAGCGGCGCAGCAATGCGCGCGCGGGCGGAAAACCAAACGCCCGTAATGGCACCGGGCAACAGCGCGGCAAACGATCCGGGGGGGGTGGTAGCGCAGCGGCCAAACCACGTTCGGGAGCGTCCGCAAGCCGTGGCAAGCCAAAGAACGCTGCAGGGGCCAACCGCAGCCAGAAATTTTCCGGGAACTCGCGCCGACGCCCGGCATCGTCAGGACGGGCGTAACGACCGCTACGGCCGGCTGCTTTGGGGACCGCAGACAGGTCTGCTAAAGCAGACCGAGAATGCCCGGGATGCCTGGTGCGACAACTATCACCGAGTCGCGTTTATCGAAGGGAGCTGAGCGGGAGCGCAGAGAAAGGGAGGGAACCGGCACAGGGCTTGCCAGCCAGGGATAGTTAACGACGCTTGCGTCCGCGGACGGCCCGCGGGTCATCGAAGCGTACGCGCAGGGACCTGTCGTCACTCACCATGTTGCCGTCCAGCCCGGCCTGTGCGGCACGGGCCTCATGGCCTTCCATTTCAACGAAACCAAAGCCCTTGCATTTGCCGGTAAAGATATCCGAGGCCACGCTGATGGAGCGCACGGTACCGTAGGCGGCAAACATCTCGCGCACGGAGTCTTCACTGGCATCCTGCGGGAGGTTGCCTATAAACAGCTTTTTCATGTGCACATCCTCGTTGTAGCCGTGCGATTGTCGCCGGCTACGGGAAAAAAGAACCCCGCAAGCGGGGTTTTTGTCCTGATACCGGCAACGGGCTTTATCGGCTTGCCAGCGTAACGCTGATGGCAAGAATATCCATCAAGTCAGGGAATAACAAGCGCTATCTCCTTTGCTGCGGTTCTGCTCGCAGAATACGGGGCAACCGGTATCAGCGCCCCTGTTTCAGGCCCAACCCGTATTCATACAAGCGGTTCTTTGCAACCCCGCTAATCTTTGCAGCCAGCGCTGCAGCCTGTCTGAGCGGCAATTCTGCGAGCAGCACCTCCAGGGTATGCCGCGCAGCGGCATCCAGCGCGGCCGGGTCGGTAACCGCACCCTGCACCACGACCACGAATTCGCCCTTTTGCTGGTTGCTGTCCGCCTGAATCCAGTCGCCCAGTTCGGCAAGCGTGCCATCATGCACCGTTTCAAAGGTCTTGGTCAGTTCGCGCGCCAGCGTGGCATTGCGCTCTCCACCCAGACAAGCGGCCATATCGGCCAGGCTGTCGACGATCCGGTGACTGGATTCATAGAACACCAGTGTGGTGTTGGCGTACTGCAAACCGCTCAGGCGCTCGCGGCGCGCGGCCGCTTTTGCCGGCAGGAAACCCTCGAAATGGAAACTGTCAGTCGGCAATCCGGACACGGAAAGCGCCGCGATCAGGGCTGACGGACCCGGCACCGGTATCACGCGGATACCGGCCTGGCGGGCCGCCCGCACCAGCACAAACCCGGGATCGCTGATCAGCGGTGTGCCGGCATCGGAAATCAGGGCGATATCATGACCGTCCGCCAGTTTGCGCAATAGCCGCTTGCTGATATCGCGTTCATTGTGTTCATGCAAAGCCTGCAGACGGGCCGCGATACCGTAATGGTTCAGTAGCTTGCGGCTGTGCCGGGTATCTTCTGCGGCGATCAGACTCACCTTGCCCAACACCGTGATGGCACGCTGCGAGATATCCTCGAGATTGCCAATGGGTGTGGCAACCACATACAACACGCCATTCTTTCCGTTATCCGTCATAGTCCTTGATCATTTCCGCAATATTGCTTTCTATATTAAGGGTATAAATACGCCAAAGAGTGGACGCCGCTATGCCTTTTCAGTAGAGTCACCGGCATTCACTGAGTGTTCGATTACGCATGCCCCCATCCATCAACCGACTGGCTAACCTGTTACTGATTGTCATGCTCGCCGCCCTGCTGGCTGCCTGTGCCGGCATACAGCCCGGCGGCCCGGCAGCCCCGGGCAAGTTGCAGTCCGAGGCCAATGCCCTGGAGGCACTGGGCAACTACCAGGGCGCTGCACAACTGTATCTGAACGCGGCAACCGCCGCCGGCATTCCGGAAAAATATTCACTACAGCTGCTGGCTGCCGGCAGCCTGATTCGGGGCGGGGACTTCCCCGCTGCGACCCGCCTGCTTGATGAGTTACAGGCCGCACCACTGGATGACAACCTCCGGCAACACCTTGTTATTCAGCGTGCGACGCTGGCACTGGCCGAGCAGCGCCCGGACCAGGTACTGGCACTGCTGCAAGCCGTGCCTGCCAATAGCGCCTACCGTGCAGACTATCATCGCCTGCGTGCTGAAGCCTATCATCTGAATTCACAGTTCTTTCCCGCCGCACAGGAACGCATCAAACTGGGTCCCCTGCTGGTGGAAGAAGGCGCACAGCTGGAGAACCAGCGTGGCATCTGGGATGCCCTGAACAGCCTCACTGACGGCGAACTGCAGGCTCTGCGTACTGCCCCGCCTCCCGACCCGCTCAGCGGCTGGATGGAACTGGTCGAACTGTCACGCCTGTACCTGCAACAGCCGGACACCCTGGCCGGCGTAATCCCGCACTGGCAACAGCGCTACCCTGGACACCCGGCCGGACAGCTGTTCCTCGGCAGGCTACTCGAAACCCTGCGCGTTGCCGGGCAAATACCCGAGCAAATCGCCATCCTGCTGCCACTGACTGGCAAGCTTGCCGGTGCCGCAACAGCGGTGCGTGACGGCATCATGGCCGCCTATTACGACACCCCCGACAGCAGCCGGCAACCGGCACTACGTATTTATGACAGCGGGGCAACCGCGGACAACACGCTTGCTGCCTACCAGCTGGCGGTATCGCATGGGGCGAAATTTGTCATCGGCCCACTACTGAAGGAGTCGGTCGAAGCACTGGCGCAACTGCACCCTCTGCCGGTCCCCGTGCTGGGCCTGAACCAGCTGGAGAACCCTGAGCCAGTCAATCCGGCGCTGTTCCAGTTTGGCCTGGCCCCCGAGGATGAGGCACGCGAAGCAGCCCGGCTTGCCTGGCGCAACGACCTGAACCGCGGCGTTGCCCTGCTGCCGAACACCGACTGGGGAGAACGGGTGTACGCTGCCTTCGCGTCAGAATGGCAATCACTGGGTGGTCAGTTGCTTGAGACACAACGCTACGATGACAGTCAGACTGATCATAACCAGGCCATTAGCAGCGTACTGAACCTGGATTCCAGCAAGGCACGACACCGGCAACTGGCCAATGTACTGGGTACCCGGCTGACGTTTGAGCCGCGCCGCCGCCAGGATGTCGACTTCGTTTTCCTGGTTGCTTCGCCACGCCAGGCACGGCTGATCCGTCCACAACTCAGTTTCTACCGCGCATCAAGCCTGCCGGTATATGCCACCTCGCGTGTGTATACCGGCAATCCCGATCGCTCCCGCGACAGTGACATGAACGGCATCGTGTTCTGTGACATGCCCTGGACGCTGGAAAAACGGGAAAACTGGGCCCACCTGCAGCAGTCCGTGAGTGATTCATGGCCAGGGAGCAGCAGCCGTTTTGCGCGACTCTATGCGCTGGGTATCGATGCCTACCGCATCATTCCCTACCTTGCCAGAACCGACAACAGTCTGTTCAGCTCCTACCACGGGGTCAGTGGCAACCTGACACTGGGGCGGCAGGGAAAAATCAACCGCACGCTACGCTGCGCACGCTTCCAGAACGGCCTGCCGGTACTGCTAGAACAGTCGGCTGACAGTACCGCCACGCGACCAACAATGCCCTGAGCATGGACGCCCGTCAGCGCGGCACGGATGCCGAAGAACTTGCCTGGCAACACCTCAGGGCACAGGGCGCCAAACTGCTGCACCGCAACTTCCGCAGCAGGCGTGGTGAAATCGACCTGATTGTGCAAGACCGGGACAGCGTGGTGTTTGTTGAGGTACGATATCGCGGGAAACCAGACTACGGCAGCAGTGCAGAGAGCGTAGACTCACGCAAGCAACAACGGTTGATTGCCTGCGCGCAACACTACCTGCAAAGCAACCCGCAAGTGGCCCGCCTGCCATGCCGTTTTGATGTCATTGCAATCGATGGCAGGGACGGCTCGCTGGACTGGATCAGGAATGCCTTTGACAGCAGCGAGTGAAGCGCGGGAACCACTCACCGCCCTAATGGTCGCATACAGGACCAACCACGTATAAAGATTATCGAGAGGAGATACCCCCACATGAAACTGCTCGGAACCCTGTTGATTGCAACCCTGGCAATAACCTCCTTTTACGGCTGCGCGCCCGTCGTCATTGGTGGAGCCGCATCCACCGGGGCCGCTCTGCACAGTCGCCGCACGGTTGGAACGTTTGTTGACGACCAGGCAATAGAGCTCAAGGCGCGCCTCGCCGTGATGGAAAACAAGGAACTCTCAAGCCAGATTCATATCAGTATCACCAGTTATAACGGCGTCGTGTTAATGAGCGGCCAGGCCCCGACCGAGGCGCTGAGTCAGCAGGCCCAGGGCATAGTCGCGGCCACTGAGAAAGTCCGCCTGATCCACAATGAAATGAGCCTCGCCGCACCCAACTCGCTCATGACCCGCTCCAGCGACACGCTGATTACCGCCAAGGTGAAAACCTCGCTGTTCAGCATCAAGGGTATCGAGGATTTTGATCCCACGCGCGTCAAGGTCGTCACGGAAGACGGCGTGGTCTATCTGATGGGGATGGTGTACCGCAACGAGGCCGATGCAGTCGGTGAGCAGGCACGCAAGGTCAGTGGTGCCGAGAAGATCGTGAAGCTGTTTGAATACCTGGACTAGAGCAAGCTGCGGCCGCGGGGAATTCAGCGGCGCTTCTCGGCCCATGTGCCGGCCCTGCCGTTAAACGACAGTACCCGGTCCGAGGTGACGATGACAGCCGACGTATCCTCTGCCTCGGCACTGATGAGTCGTTCGCCGGCTATCCTGCGATGACTTGACCAGCCGGACGGCCAAGTGCCGACGCCGGCAAAGCGCTGGTTGGTCACCACGATAGCCACCCCGTTTGCCACGATATGCTTCTGGATAACTTCTTTAGCGCGGATATCGAGCTCGAAGAACTGGCCGGTCTCGGCATTCACCGCGGTGAGCCGCTTGTCCTCCTTGACCAGGAAGAGGGTTTTCCCAACATTATCAGCGACCGCCGCACCACTGATCGTGAACAGTACAGTGCTCACAAAAACGCAGAGAAGCTGCCTGAAAAACCTGTCTAACTGCACTGAACGCTCCCGGATGACATTCCCTGCCATTATAGCCCCAGATGGCCTTCATCATGGCATCCAGACACTCTCCCGCACTATAATGGCTCATCTTTAATAACAGAAAACGTTATACACCATGGACCGTACTGCCAGCCCGATCGTCGTCTGCGCCCTGTACCGTTTCGTACGCCTGGAGGATTTCCAGGCAATGCGCGATCCCCTGCTCACAGTGATGACTGACAACCGGGTCTGCGGCACCCTGTTGCTGGCCAATGAGGGCATTAACGGCACCGTGGCCGGCTCACGCCAGGCCATCGATACCCTGCTTGACTGGTTGCGCCGTGACCCGCGCCTGACCGGACTCGACTTCAAGGAATCACTCACCGACCGTCCCCCCTTCAAACGCACGCGCGTCAAGCTGAAGAAAGAGATCGTCACCCTGGGCGTACCCGGCATTGATCCGAACCGGGTAGTGGGCACCTATGTCAGCCCCGCAGAATGGAATGCCTTGATCAGCGACCCGGACGTCGCGGTCATTGATACGCGCAATGATTATGAAACCCGCGTCGGCAGCTTCCGTGATGCCACCAACCCGCAGACGGCAACATTCCGCGAATTCCCGGAATATGTCAGCCGAAATCTCGATCCGGCACGACACAAAAAGGTTGCCATGTTCTGTACCGGCGGCATCCGCTGCGAAAAGTCCACTGCCCTCCTGAAGCAACTCGGCTTTGACGAGGTCTACCACCTCAAGGGCGGCATCCTGAAGTACCTCGAGGAGGTGCCAGCCTCCGAATCGCTCTGGGAAGGCGAGTGTTTCGTGTTCGACGAGCGCGTAACGGTGAACCACGCACTGGAAAAAGGCAGCTATGCGCAGTGCAACGCCTGCCGCATGCCGATTACCCGCAACGACATGGCGAGCGACAGCTATGCTCCCGGCATATCATGCCCGCACTGCATCGACAGCCTGTCCGCTGCACAGCGCAACCGTTTTGCCGAGCGAGAAAAACAGATAGAGTTGGCCAGGGAACGCGGGCAGGCGCACATGGGATCAGACGTAAAGAAAACCGTTCAGCAGAATCGCACCGCCAAGCAGCAAAGAAAAAGGCGCCAGCGGGTGCTTGCTGAACAACAAAGCGACGCTGACGAAAAGAGAGCCTGACAGAACAGCTGCAACACCAGGCTGTTTTCTTATTCTCCTAACGCTTCTTCTTCACATGCCGCATCAGACGGGTCTTGCGTTTAACCTGGCGCGGCGTCAACTTGTTCTTGCGCCCCTGGTAGGGGTTGCTTCCGGTCTTGAACTCAATTCGCACAGGGGTGCCGCGCAGCTTCAGGGCGGAACGATAGGTATTAACCAGATAGCGCTGGTAACTGCGCGGCACGCGTTCGGTCTGGTTGCCGTGAATCACGATAACCGGCGGATTGCGCCCACCCTGGTGGGCATAACGCAGCTTGATACGCCGACCGCGTGTCAGTGGCGGCTGATGCTCCTGCACCGCCCGCTCCAGGATTCGGGTAAGCTCCGGCGTGGACAGCTCACGCATGGCCGCCGCATACGCCTGTTGTACCAGCGGCAGCAACTCACCCACACCAGTGCCGTGTTTGGCGGAAATAAATACCGTCTGCGCAAATTCAAGGAAAGGCAACCGTCGTTCCAGCTGGCCACGGATACGGTCGCGCGCATAATCATCCAGTCCGTCCCACTTGTTAATAGCAAGGACCAGCGCCCGCCCCTTCTCTGCGATATAACCGGCCAGACTCGCATCCTGCTCGCTGATCTCAAGCTGTGCATCCAGCACCAGGATCACTACATTTGCCGCGTCAATAGACTGCAGCGTTTTGATCACACTGAATTTCTCTACCGCTTCCTGTACGCGTGCGCGACGCCGCACGCCGGCGGTGTCGATCAGGGTGTAGCGCACCGCATCACGCTCAAACGGGATAAAGATACTGTCGCGCGTGGTACCCGGCATATCCCAGGCCAGCACGCGTTCCTCACCCAGGATACGATTGATCAATGTTGACTTGCCGACATTCGGCCGCCCGACGATCGCGACACGGATACTGTCATCCGCCGGCGCATCTGTTTCGGGGATAATTTCTGCCGCTGGCAGCATTGCCATGGCCAGCTGCATGAGCTGCACCAGCCCACGGCCATGACTTGCGGAAATAGGCGCGGGATCACCCAGCCCAAGTCGGAAAAAGTCCGCCAGCGCGCTATCGACATCGATCCCGTCGGTCTTGTTGGCAACCAGGATATGCGGCTTTCCGGTTCGGCGTAACGCGGTCGCGACCGTTTCGTCCAGCGCATTGAGACCGGCTCGCGCATCCACCATGAAGAACACCAGGTCGGCTTCCTCCACGGCCTGCCATGCCTGCTGCGCCATCAGGCCGGTCAGATCGGTATCCTCACCGGACAGACCGCCAGTGTCGATAACAATGAAAGGACGATCCCCGGTCTTGCCATCACCATACTTGCGATCACGCGTCAGCCCGGGGAAGTCGGCGACCAGCGCGTCCTGCGTATGTGTCATGCGGTTGAACAACGTGGACTTACCCACGTTTGGACGACCTACGAGTGCAATAACCGGTAACATGAAATCAGTCTGCTCACGCTACAAGATGGCACAGAAGACCACCTTATGCGATATGCGCTCAGGCGTCCGCGGAATTACCGGCTCTCCTGGATTGAAAAGGCTGCCAGCTTGCCGGAATTGCCGTAGACATACAGCATGTCACCAACGACCAGTGGCGGTGTGTTGATACCCTTGCTGTCCAGTTCGATGCGTCCCGCGATGTGTCCGTCATAGCGTGACAACAGGTGCACGTACCCCTCGGTATCAGCAACCACGACATAGTCGTCAAATGGCGCCGGTGCCGTTAAGCCGCGATTTTCCAGTGCCTCCAGTTTCCATGCCGAGGCGCCGTTGCTCCTGGACAGCGCCCAGACATGACTGTTGTCATCCGTCACATAGACCTGTGAATAGTCCACACCGAGTCCGGCGCTGGATGACATGTCACGCTCCCAGCTCGTGTTGCCATCCTGAATATCAATCCGGGCAATACGACCCTGGTAGGTGGCGACATAGGCGGCATCACCGGCGATGACCGGACTGCCATCGATATCTACAATACGTTCCAGCTCCGAGCGGCCCTGCGGGATGGCGATGCTCTTCTCCCACGCTATAAAACCCTTTTCAGCACTGAACGCAGCCAGCTTGCCATTTGAAAACCCGGCAATGACCAGGCCGTGTTTCACTGCCGGGCTGCTGGTTCCACGCAGGGTCAGTACCGGGACCGTACGATCGATGACCCACACCTGTTCGCCGTTTTCCGCATCCAGACCGGCGATGCTGCCATCGGCGGTTTGCACGATTACCCGGTCGAGATCGAGCCGTGGCTGCGACAGCACCTCGCTGCTGACTTCCACCTTCCAGCGCAGCGAACCATCCCCGCTGTCGAGCGCGATTACTTCCGCATCACTGCTGCCCAGCAGCACCTGCCCGGAACCAACCGCCGGACCGGCTGACAACACGGCACCGGTTTGCACCGACCAGAATTCCTTGCCGGTGGCAGCATCCAGCGCAACCACCCGCCCCTTGCGATCGGCTATGTACAGTCGGCCGTCATCGACAGCCGGGGCCAGGTTAACGAACTGCTCGTCATGGCCGACTCCGATGCTGTCACTCCATACCCTGGCAAGTGATACCGGTTTCTCAATCTTCGTCAGCGGCGCCAGCGGCGCAGAGTTGTCCTCGCCACCGAGCACACCTTCGTACCAGGATGACATGGTCGAGCAACCGGCCAGCAGGCCGGCCAGCCAGAGCATGACGAAAACACGTATCACTGTGCAGTCCCTGCCGCGGCGGTACTGGATACGAGGTCGTCGTATTTAAGTTGCAACAGTGCACGTCCGGTGAAATCTTCACTCATGCTCGCAAGCGCCCGCTGGTAGGAGGCCAGGGCCTGATCGCGATCACCCCGTGCCAGGTGTATATCACCCCGCACCTCGGAAAACAGGGCCTCGGCAGCACTGCTGCTGCCGGCATTACCGAGTACCGACTCGGCGGCATCCGGATCTCCCTGTGCCAGTTTCACACGCGCAAGCCGCAGGCGTGCGGTATCGCGCACATAATCGGTGCCACCGTTATCAAGTACCCACTGCAGCTGGGTGGCAGCCGCATCCAGCTCGCCGTCTTCAATACGCAAGCGGGCAAGTGACAGAGCCGCCAGCGCGGCATACGGCGTATTACTGAAATCAGCAATCAATACACCGGCCTTTTCCGTAACTGCCTGGTTATTACCGTTTTGCAGCGCAGTCATCATTACGGCATATACATCAGAGGCCTGCCGGGCAATCTTGTCCTGCCATGCAAACCATGCCTTGGTGCCAAACAAGACAGCCAGACCCAGAATAATGCCAGTGACAATCGAACCACTGTTCGACTTCCACCATTTCTTGAGCGCTGCAATCTGCTGATCTTCTGTAGCGTGCGTGTCCATCAACCACTCCTGTTTATAGTATGAATTATATCCTGCACCTCAGACCGGGGCACTTGCCAGCAACTTACGCAAGCGTGCAGCAGTGTCCTGCTGCTGCAGGACCTCCTGCCCGGCGTCGGTACGCAACGGCTTCAGGGTAGCCGTCTGCTGTTCCACTTCATCATCCCCCAGCACCAGCGCATATTCTGCACCGCTCCTGTCCGCGCGTTTGAACTGGCTCTTGAAACTGCCGCCATCACAATTGCACTGCACACGCAGCCCGGGCAGCGCGTCGCGCAATTCGTCTGCAAACACCAGTCCGCGCAGTCGACCCTGTTCACCAACCAGCACCAGGTACAGGTGCGGGCATCCGTCCGGAAACTCCACACCGGACTCCTGCAACAGTGCCAGCAGGCGTTCCAGACCCACCGCGAAACCAAATGCCGGGGTCGGACGTCCACCGAGGTATTCCACCAGTCCATCATAGCGGCCGCCGGCGCAGATGGTCCCCTGCGCACCCAGCTGGTCGGTGACCCACTCAAATACCGTTCGTGAATAGTAATCCAGTCCGCGCACCAGCCGCGGATTCACTTCATAGTCGATCCCGGCCGCATCCAGCAAGGCCAGCAGACCCGCGAAGTGCTCCCGTGATTCCTCATCCAGGTAATCCGGCAATACCGGCGCCGCTTCCACAACTACCTGCAGCGCAGGATTCTTGCTATCAAGAATGCGTAGTGGATTGGACTCCAGCCGACGCCTGCTGTCCTCATCCAGTTCGTCGTAACGGCCCTTCAGGTATTCAACCAGTGCCGCACGGTAGCTGCTGCGCGCTTGCGGTGTACCCAGCGAATTGACCTGCAGCGTAGTGTGCTCAAGCCCCAGTCGCTGCCACATGCGTGCCGTCATGAATATCATCTCGGCATCGATATCCGGCCCGGCCATACCAAAGGACTCCACGCCAAGCTGGTGGAACTGCCGGTAGCGTCCCTTCTGCGGACGTTCGTGGCGGAACATCGGGCCGCCATACCAGAGCCGTTGCACCTGGTTATGCAGCAGGCCGTGCTCCATGCAGGCACGCACACAACCGGCCGTACCCTCGGGGCGCAGGGTCAGGCTGTCGCCGTTACGGTCCTCAAAGGTATACATCTCCTTTTCGACAATATCGGTGACCTCGCCTATCGAGCGTTTGAATAACTCGGTCTTCTCCAGCAACGGCAGTCGCATCTCGGTGTAGCCATAGGCATGCACGACCTCGCGTAACACGGATTCCAGATGTTGCCAGGCAGAAGACGCCCCCGGAAGGATGTCGTTCATGCCTCTGACGGCCTGTATTGTCTTCGCCATGGATTGCCGTGAATACCTGTTTCAGATGAATCAACTGTTCCGCTCAACGCCCCGCCGCTGGCAATTCAAGATGCCCCGGGGTCTGCTCCAGCTGTTGCCCGCCGCGCGAATCCAGCAGCCGCTCGACAAACGGCCAGGCAAGCCACAGCATGATCAGCAATAACAGCAACAGCACAATATTTCTCAATAGCCTGGTTGAAGGCAGCCTAAACAACAGGGCCGGTCGCTTGACGCGCGTAACCGTCAGCGGCGGCAGTTCACCCACCTGTTGCGCATAGCTCCTGACCAGCCCGTCTTCCGGCAGCCCGACCAGCCTTGCGTAACTGCGCAGGTATCCCTTGACAAAAATGGGTGCCGGTAAGGCAGCACCATCATCGTTCTCCAGCGCCCTGATCACCGCCACATCCAGCTTCAGCTCATGCGCAACCTTGTCTATTTCCAGCTTGCGCGCCTTTCTGGCCGCTGTCAGCTGCGCGCCAATCGACGCAGTTGCATCGACTCCCAGGCCCAAACCGGTTTCAGTTCCCGGCGCGGCGTTCATTCTCCCACTCCAGCAGCAAAGCGGCCTGCTCGCTATCGGGATGCAGATTTCTCAGTTGCAGCGCATAATTTCCCCAGGCCTGGTGATCCTTGAGTTCATATTCACTGCGAACACCCAGCCACAGGCTCTCCGGCGTTTGCTTCTCCACGACCTGGAAGCGCTGCAGGTAGGCACGCACCTTGAGATAGTCCTGCTTCTGAAATGCAAGTTTCGCCATCTGCAGCAGTGCCGGCCCGAACCCGGGATTGCTGTCCAGCGCCATGCGGAAATACTCTTCAGCCTTCTCCAGATCAGGTATCTCCGCCATGCACATGCCGGCATTCAGCAGGGGTAGCTGCGGAGTCCTGTAGAAGCGGTTATTGGCTGCAACCCGGAATTCCTCTTCGGCCTTCTGGTGGCGACCGGTGCGGCACAGAAACTGCCCATAGTTATTATGGCTGTCGGCATTGTCCGGATCGAGTTTCAGCCCGCGCCGGTAGTGTTTTCCGGCAAGCTCGTCGTTGCCGACACGCTCATACAGCACCGCTATGACATTATGTGCCATGGCATAGTCCGGCTTCACTTCTATTGCCTTGAGCAGCTTCTTCAGCGACATGTCATATTCACCGTTGCGCAGGTACTCGATACCGAGCTGTGTGTTTGCCTGGGCGGCAACGGCGGGCTTGTTGCTGTCATTATCCAGCGTGGTATTGCTCGCACAGGCGGACAGCAGCAGCACTGACCAGACGCAGGCATACAATGATTTGTGGATCATACGGGAGTCACCTGGTTGGCCGTCTGGCTGCGCACCCGACGCCGGGTACGGTCCTGAAACTTTCCGGCAAGCTGTCCGCAAGCAGCATCAATATCATCACCGCGCGTCTTGCGGGTGATAGTCACGATGCCGGCGCTGTTGAGAATCTCGAAAAAACGATGGATACGGTTGTTCGAACTGCGCAGGTAGCGTGTCTGCGGGAACGGGTTAAACGGAATCAGGTTGACCTTGGCCGGAACCCCTTCAAGACATTGCACCAGTTCGCGCGCATGCTGGTCGCTGTCGTTGACACCAGCCAGCATGACGTATTCGAAGGTCACCCGGCGACGCCCCTCACCGACATAGGCCTTGCAGGTGTCCAGCAGGTCACGTATCGGGTATTTCCTGTTCAGCGGGACCAGTTCATTACGCAAGCTGTCATTTGGTGCATGCAGGGACACCGCAAGACTGACATCACAGTCTTCGCGCAACTGCCTGATGGCCGGCACAACGCCGGCAGTGCTCAGGGTAATACGGCGTTTCGACAGCCCATAGCCGAAATCATCCAGCATGATGCGCATAGCAGAAATCACATTGTCGTAGTTAAGCAGCGGCTCGCCCATACCCATCATCACCACGTTGGATATCAGCCGATCACCACCCGGCTGCTGTCCGAGCAGCCGCGTTGCCATCCAGAGCTGGGCAATGATCTCACCAGTCGACAGGTTACGGTTGAATCCCTGTTGTGCGGTGGAACAGAAACCGCAATTGAGCATACATCCCACCTGCGACGACACGCACAGCGTGCCACGCTCCGCTTCCGGGATATATACCGTTTCGATGCAGTTACCGTCGCCCAGCCGGAACAGCCACTTGCGTGAACCGTCATCGGACAGGTTGTCCGAGGCGACTTCCGGCAGGTCGATCACGGCCAGTTCCTCGAGGCGTGCCTGCAGCGCCTTGCTAATATTGCTCATGGCGGCAAATTCCTCGACACCCTGGCCATAGATCCACTTCATCACCTGTGTGGCGCGAAATGTTTTCTCGCCCTGCGCGGTGAAGAATGCCTCCAGTCCGGCGCGGTCAAGATCCAGCAGGTTGGTTCGGGGAGCGGTACTCATGTGGCTACAGCCAGTCGTTGCCTAGCGGGTGCGCGGGCACAGGCCGTCGCTGAAGAAGAACTTGATTTCTTCAGCCGCGGTCTCCGGCGCATCGGAACCGTGCACGGCATTCTCATCCACCGTCTTGGCGAAGTCGGCACGGATGGTGCCCGGTGCGGCATCGGCAGGATTGGTAGCACCCATCAGCTCGCGATTTTTCAGGATCGCATTTTCGCCTTCAAGCACCTGCACCACCACCGGCCCGGAGGTCATGAACTCGACCAGATCGTTATAAAACGGACGCTCCTTGTGCACGGCATAGAAGCCCTGCGCCTGCTCTTTGGAAAGGTGCAGCATTTTCATCGCCACGATGCGCAGGCCGTTTTTCTCAAAGCGGCTGACGATCTCGCCAATCACATTCTTGGCGACCGCATCAGGTTTGATAATGGAAAAGGTCCGTTCAATTGCCATGCCATACTCCGTACTAACTCATAGATAACAAGAAACCCGCCAGAAAACGGGAGCTTAGTGAATAATTTCAATCGGGTAGTTTAAGCGGAAGGCGGCGCTCAGGCAATGACACCGTGCCACTTTTGAGAAAAATACACCCGGCCCTGAGCCGATTCCGACGGGTTTCATCTGCCACAGGGGAGACAGAGCTCACAAATCATGAAATTAGCGCGCTTTCGCCCGGTGATCTCTGTGCTCTCCGCGGAGATGATTTTGGCGTGCTGCCGTCAGGAAAACACCCGGTGGGCGGTCTCACCGATCAGTGCCGGATTGCGCACCACGTGCACACCCAGCTCCTCCATCATGTCCATCTTGGCGTTGGCGGTATCTGCCTGGCCGGAAATGATGGCGCCGGCATGCCCCATGCGCCGTCCCGGCGGAGCGGATACGCCGGCGATGAATCCGACCACCGGCTTTTTCATGTTGTCGCGCGCCCAGCGGGCCGCCTCGACTTCCTGCTGGCCACCGATCTCTCCGATCATGATAACGGCATCGGTCTCCGCATCCTCTTCAAAGGCACGCAGCACGGTCACGAAGTCGGTGCCATTGACCGGGTCGCCGCCGATACCGACCGAGGTCGACTGACCCATGCCGAGTTCCGACATCTGCTGGACAGCCTCGTAATTAAGCGTGCCCGAACGTGACACCACACCGATGCGGCCCGGGGTGTAAATGTGTGACGGCATGATGCCGACCTTGCAGGCATCCGGGGTAATAATGCCCGGGGTATTCGGGCCAATAATGACGGCATTGCGATCCTTCGCATAGCGCTTCACCTTGACCATGTCCTGAACCGGGATGCCGTCGGCAATCACCACTGCCACGCCAACACCGGCCTCCAGCGCCTCCATGATGGCATCGGCGGCAAACGGCGGTGGCACGAAAATTCCAGCGACATCCGCACCTGTCTCACTGACTGCCTGGCTGACGGTGTCGAACACCGGCAGACCGAGATGTTCCTGCCCACCCTTGCCCGGGGTCACGCCACCAACGACGGTGGTACCGTTTTTCATCGCCTCTTCGGCATGAAAAGTCGCGTGCTGCCCGGTGAAGCCCTGGATGATGACGCGTGAATGTTTATGTACGAACACACTCATGAGGATGCCTCCAGTGTCGTCATAACCCGGGTCGCCGCGTCGTCCAGATTGTCTGCCATGATGAACGGGAAACCGGACTGCTCAAGAATCGGAGCACCCAGTTCCACGTTGGTGCCCGCCAGCCGCACCACGATCGGCACATTGATCTCCAGGTCACGCATGGCCTGCACCAGGCCCTCGGCAATCCAGTCACAACGATTGATACCGGCGAAAATATTCACCAGGATGATTTTTACATTCGGGTCCTGCAACACAATGCGGAATGCATTGCCGACCTTCTCCGGGGAGGCGCCACCACCGACATCCAGGAAGTTGGCCGGCTTGCCCTTGTGGAAGCTGATCGCATCCATGGTTGCCATGGCCAGTCCGGCGCCGTTGACGATACAGCCGACATTGCCATCCAGAGCGATGTAGTTGAGGCCGTGACCGGTTGCCTCGACCTCTTTGGAATCTTCCTCGTCAAAATCACGCAACTCGGTAATGTCCTGGTGTCGATACAGTGCGTTGCCATCAAATGAAATCTTGGCGTCCACGGCAATCAGTGCACCATCACCGGTCTCGGCCAGCGGATTGATCTCGACCAGCAGCGCATCCTTGTCGCGGAAGGCGCGATACAGTGCCAGCATCAATTTTGACGCCTCGCCGATCTGCTTGCCTCGCAGCCCTATCTTTGCAGCTATCTTGCGGCACTGGAAACCCATCAGCCCCACGGCAGGATCGACCGCCTCGCGAATCACGCGTTCGGGTGTCTCCTTCGCCACTTCCTCGATGTTCATGCCACCGGAAGCCGAGGCGATCACCGTAATGCGCTGGCTGGCACGATCGATGACCATGCCCAGGTAGTATTCTTTCTCAATGTTACTGGCCTGCTCAACCAGCACGCGCTGCACCAGCCGCCCTTCGGCCCCGGTCTGCGGCGTCACCAGCTGAGCACCGATCATCTGGTTGGTGTACTGACGCACCTCGTCAATGGAACTGGCAACTTTTACACCGCCACCCTTGCCGCGACCTCCGGCATGGATCTGTGCCTTGACCACCCAGCGCTCACCGCCCAGTTCCTCGGCAGCCGTCGCGGCATTGTCTACATTGTGTGCAACACGACCGTCCGGGACCGGAACGCCATAACTCCTGAGCAGTTCCTTGGCCTGGTATTCATGGATATTCACGTATCTATCTCCAGTCTCTTGAATTATTGACGCGCCGACAGCGACTGCTCGATCTGGGTGGCCTTGTCGACCAGCACCTGCGCCTGGCGAATCGAGGCAGCATCGATCAGGCGACCATCCAGCGCAACCGCACCGCGGCCTTCCTTCGCGGCCTCATCCATGGCAACCAGGATGCGGCGCGCACGATCCACTTCCTTGTCAGCCGGCGTGAACACCTGGTTGGCGAGCTCGATCTGCGAGGGATGAATAGCCCACTTGCCCTCGACGCCCAGTGCCGCCACGCTGCGTGACACGGCCAGGTAACCTTCAGGGTCGGAGATATCACCAAACGGGCCGTCGATCGGACGCAGGCCGTAGGCGCGACAGGCCACCACCATGCGCGATATGGCAAAGTGCCACTGGTCGCCCCAGTGACGCTCACGCGACCCCTCGTTGTCCGGGTGCGTCAGCATGTAGTAGTCGGGATTGGCGCCACCCATGTTGGTGGTGCGTGCCTGGGTAGAGGCTGCGTAGTCGGCGACACCGAACACCATGGCCTCGAGGCGTTCCGGACAGGTCTGCGCAATGCTCTCGACATTGGCCATACCCAGCGCGGTTTCGATCAGGATATGCAGGTTGATCGGCTTGAAGCCTTTTGCCGCCTCGATCTGTTCGAGCATGGTAGAGACATACAGGATGTCTGCCGGTGTCCCGACTTTAGGAATAAGGATGGTGTCCAGCTTGTCACCCGCCTGCTCCACCACGTCGACGATGTCGCGGTAGCAATAATGGGTATCCAGACCGTTGATGCGCACCGACACGGCACAATTTGACCAGTCCAGGTCATTGAGCGCCTCGATAACATTCTTGCGGGCCTGGGCCTTGTCATCCGGTGCCACGGCATCTTCCAGGTCCAGGAATACCACGTCGGCACCCGCCGTCGGAGCCTTCTCTAGCATGCGGGCATTACTGCCGGGGACAGCCAATTCACTTCGGTGGAGGCGATTTCTTACAGCCATGGATTACCTCATCTATCGATTTATAAAAAACAGGAATACCCGGCCATGAGAATGGTCGGGTGAGTTCTCCAGCGGAAACTCCGGCAGGAACAAGGCCGCGTAATATACAAGGTTGGCGCAGTTAATGGAATGTAGCGCAGTGGATAGGCCGCATCGGGAACGGCATCCGGGCCTGGCAGCCGGCGGTCAGCAGCAGGCTATTGGATTTTTATTCAAGCACTTACAAGAGATATTTCAAGCATGCGGCAGCGTTAATCACGTTCCTCTATCCAGGCCATCTGGATTGCCTCGAGGATGCGTTCGCCACAGTGTTCTGAATCATCGTCGAATGATTCCAGTTCCATGACCCAGTTGCGCAGGTCGACGAAATTGACCTTGAGCGGATCGGCATCCGGGCGCGCCTCCTCCAGTTCGATGGCGATATCGAGGCTATCTGTCCATTTCAGTGACATGTTTGCTCTCCTGACATGCAAATTTGAGACCTGTAGGAGCGCCTTGCAGGCGCGATAGAAATACCACTGGAATTGAATCGCGCCTGCAAGGCGCTCCTACACCCGTAATAAACCTTAATGATTCTCCGACACCATGTTGATGGTGTATTTCGGTATCTCGATTACCAGGTCGACATCACCCACCACGGCCTGGCAACTGAGCCGCGAATCCGGGTCCAGCCCCCAGGCCTTGTCAAGCAGGTCATCCTCGTCTTCGGTCGTCTCATCGAGGGATTCTCCACCCTCGCGGATATACACGTGGCAGGTCGTGCACGCACAGGACTTTTCGCAAGCGTGCTCGATCTCGATACCCTGTTTCAGGGCGGCATCACAAATGGTGGTACCCGGTTCTACCTGGATGACAGCCCCCTCCGGACAGATCTCTTCGTGGGGCAGGAAAATAATTTGCGGCATGGTATTCAGGATCTCATGGTAAAACGGTTTATAAATTTCAGGATTTGAATTCGTCCACGCTGTGCCCGGCCATGGCTGCGCGGATACTGTTGTTCATGCGCCGCTCAACCCAGGCACTGCTGGCCTGCTCGACGGCCTCGATTGCCTGCCTGATGGCGCGATAGTCGCTGCCGTTGCGTTGTTCCGTCAGCACAGCAACAGCCGTATCAATGCGGGCCCGCTCCTGCTCATCAAGCAACACATCACCGTCGACTGCCAGCGCCGCATGCACCGCCTCCAGCACGCGGTCGGCCTCGACCTGTTCCTCGCGCAGGCGCCGCGCATCGCGGTCATCGGCGGCAAACTCCATGGAATCCTTCAGCATGGTCTCAATCTCGCGATCACTCAAGCCGTATGACGGCTTGATCTCGATACTGCTCTTTACCCCCGTGGTCTGCTCTTCGGCGGTCACGTTCAGCAAGCCATCGGCATCGACCTGGAAGGTAACGCGGATGCGCGCGGCACCGGCCACCAGCGGCGGGATCTCGCGCAATTCGAACTTCGCCAGCGAACGACAGTCGTCAACCAGTTCACGCTCGCCCTGCACCACGTGCAGCGACATGGCCGTCTGGCCGTCCTTGAAGGTAGTAAATTCCTGCGCGCGTGCCGCCGGGATGGTGGTATTGCGTGTAATAATCTTTTCCGTCAGTCCACCCATGGTCTCCAGCCCCAGTGACAGCGGGATCACGTCCAGCAACAGCATTTCCTCATCCGGCTTGTTGCCGGCAAGGATATCGGCCTGGATGGCAGCGCCCACCGCAACCACCTTGTCCGGGTCGATATCGACCATGGGTTCGGTCCTGAAATGATCAGCAACCCGTTCACGCACCAGCGGTACCCGCGTGGAGCCACCGACCATCACCACGGACTGTATCTCGTGTGCGCGCACACCGGCATCGCGCAAGGCACGCCGGCACGGTCCCAGCGTCTTTTCCACCAGCGGCGTTATCAGCGCGTTGAATGTCTCGCGTGACAGGATACCCTGCCACTCACTGCCGTCAGCCCGCGTGATGCTGAGCTCAGCGCTGTCCTGGCTGGTCAACGTTTCCTTGGCATGACAGGCCAGTTGCAGCAGGTGACGCATGGCACTGTGCCCGGCATCATCCGCTATGCCGGCCTGCTGCATGATCCAGCCCGCAACAGCGCGGTCCAGGTCATCACCACCGAGTGCCGTGTCCCCGGACGTGGACAACACTTCGAACACGCCCTTGTTGAGACGCAGAATGGAAATATCAAAGGTACCCCCACCGAGATCATAGATTGCGATGACACCCTCGGCACCCTGATCGAGCCCGTAGGCAACGGCCGCGGCCGTGGGTTCGTTCAGCAGGCGCAGTACGTTCAGCCCGGCCAGCCGGCCGGCATCCTTGGTCGCCTGGCGCTGTGCCTCATCGAAATACGCCGGCACGGTAATAACCACGCCCTGCAAATCGCCACCCAGGGTTTGCTCGGCGCGCGCCTTCAGGCTGCGCAGGATCTGCGCCGACACCTCGACCGGACTGACATCGCCCGCCGCGGTGTGCAGCAGCGGCATGCCGCTCGAACCACTGACAAACTCATAAGGCAGCTGCGAACCAATGTGCTTGACGTCGGCAATGCCACGCCCCATCAGGCGTTTCACCGAGGCAATGGTATTGAGTGGATCTTCCACCGCAGCATCCAGCGCGACATGGCCAACAACAGGCGCGGCTTCTGCACCGTAACGCACCACCGATGGCAACAGGTGGCGACCGTCCATATCCGGCAGGGTATCGGCCACGCCACTGCGCACGCTCGCCACCAGTGAATTGGTGGTGCCCAGATCGATACCAGCGGCCAGCCGGTGCTGGTGCGGCGCGGTCGACTGACCGGGTTCAGAGATTTGCAGCAGTGCCATTTGAGTCAGCTAACAAGGTTGTCAATAACAGTCGAATGCGGGTTCAGGCCAGTTCGTCTTCCAGTTCCACTTCCAGCTCCACCGCCTCGTCCTGCAGTCGCCGGTAGAACTGCATCTTCATCAATGCCTCGCCGGCCCCGGCCAGGCTGTCTGCATCGCCACGCTCCAGCAGATCCGAGACCTCGGCGGTAAGATTATCCAGTTCCGTACCGATACGGTCCATGATCTCCTCCAGCGCAGCAAACACGTTCGCTGCATCGCGCACCCCGGACAGGGTCTCGCGCAAATCCATCTGTTCCATCAGGAAACGTGCGTCCCGGGTGGTGCGATGCTCATCATTATGGTCGATACCCGCCAGTTCCAGCAGGTAGCGTCCGCGTAGCAGCGGGTCTTTCAGCGTCTGGTAGCCCTCGTTGATACGCGTCGCCTGCTGCGCGGACAACCTGCGCTCGGTATCCGTGGCATTAACGAAGCGATCCGGGTGTACCGTGCGTTGCAGCTCCCTGTAATGCGCATCCAGCAACTGCCGGTCCACACCGAACGAACGGGGCAGACCGAACAACTCAAAGTGGGATGAGGAAGACTCCACAGCCATAAGGGTAGAACGCTGAATCAGCGACGTCAGTGACCGACTGACATTAAACGTTGAAGCTCTCGCCGCAACCGCACATGTCCTTGACGTTCGGGTTGTTGAATTTGAAGCCCTCGTTCAGACCCTCCCGCGCGAAATCCAGCTCGGTGCCGTCAAGGTAGACCAGGCTCTTGGGATTGACCACCAGCTTGACGCCATGATCCTCGAACAGCACGTCGTCATCCTCGATCACATCGGCGTATTCCATCACGTAGGCCATGCCCGAGCAGCCGGTGGTCTTGACCGCAAGACGCAGCGCGACACACTCGCCCCGCTGCTCCATGAAGCTCCTGATGCGCTCCGCCGCGTTTTCAGTCAGGGTTATCGCCATAATTTTTCCTAGTGTGCCGCCCACTGGACTGAATCCAGATCGATGCCGTCCTTGTACATATCCCAGAGCGGTGACAGCTCGCGTAGCTTGTCGACCTTTTCCCTGACCCGGTCGATTATGTAGTCGACTTCCTCTTCCGTGGTGAAACGACCAATGGTAAAGCGGATGGAGCTGTGTGCCAATTCGTCATTGCGGCCGATGGCGCGCAGTACATAGGACGGCTCCAGGCTGGAACTGGTACAGGCCGAGCCGGAAGAAACAGCCATGTCCTTCAGCGCCATAATCAGGCTTTCACCTTCCACGTAGTTGAAACTGACGTTCAGGTTGCCCGGTATACGATGTTCCATATCGCCATTCAGGTAGACCTCTTCCATCTCGTTCAGTCCGTTCCAGAGACGATCGCGCAATGCCTGGATGCGTTTGCCCTCCTCGGCCATCTCTTCGCGCGCTATGCGGAACGCCTCACCCATGCCGGCGATCTGGTGTGTCGCCAGCGTACCGGAACGCAGGCCACGTTCGTGCCCGCCACCGTGCATCTGCGCCTCCAGGCGCACACGCGGCTTACGGCGCACATACAGCGCACCAATCCCCTTGGGGCCATAAATCTTGTGTGCCGAGAACGACATCAGGTCGACCTTGAGTGTACCCAGGTCGATCGGAATCTTGCCTGCGCTCTGGGCAGCATCGACATGAAACACGATCTTGCGGGCACGACAGAGTTCGCCGATTGCCTCGATATCCTGGATAACACCGATCTCGTTGTTGACGTGCATGACACTGACCAGGATGGTGTCATCGCGCAGGGCCGCCTCCAGCTTTTTCAGATCAAGCAACCCGTTGGACTCCGGCTCCAGGTAAGTCACTTCATAACCTTCGCGTTCCAGCTGACGACAGGAGTCCAGCACCGCCTTGTGTTCCGTCTTCAGGGTAACGATGTGCTTGCCGCCCTTCTTGTAGAAATGAGCCGCACCCTTGATAGCCAGGTTATCGGACTCGGTCGCACCGGAGGTCCAGACAATCTCGCGCGGGTCGGCATTGACCAGTTGCGCAACGTCCTGGCGCGCCTGCACCACGGCCTCGTCCGCCGCCCAGCCAAAGGAATGGGAACGTGACGCAGGATTACCAAACTTGCCCTGACGTGTCAGGTAGCTCATCATTTTTTCAGCAACGCGCTCATCAACCGGCGTGGTTGCTGAATAGTCCATGTAAATTGGTATGCTGATGTTCATGCAATCTGCCTTCTCTACAGGTTAATCCAGATTCGTAAACACTTGGCCTCAGGCCACCGTCTTGCGCAGACGGGGCGTCTCGACGGCGAGATCGTTCTGCTGCCGACGCACTACCGCGTTGACGTTCTTCCGTTTCAGGAAGCTGTCCAGGGTAATACCTTCAAGGAACTCGTGGATCCTGCCACCGAGTTGCTGCCAGAGCTCGTGGGTCAGGCAGCGCTCGCCTTCCTGGCAATCCGTCTTGCCGCCACACAGGGTCACATCGACACCCTCACCAATGGCATCGATTACGTGTGCAACCGATATCTCGGTCGGCGGACGCGACAGCTGGTAACCCCCGCCGGGACCCCGAATACCCTCGACCAGCCCGTTCTTGCGCAGTCGCGCGAACAGTTGTTCGAGGTAGGACAGGGAAATGCCCTGCGCCTCGGAGATGTCAGCAAGCGTCACAGCACCCTCGCCATGATGAATGGCCAGGTCCAGCATGGCGGTTACTGCATAACGTCCTTTTGTCGATAGCCGCATAGGTATGAAATTCCCGCAAGAAAGCCGTGGAATTGGCGCTCACGGGATAATAACCAAGTAAAATAGTCAGGAAATATTATGAGGGCGCGGCGCGATGCATGCAAGCGCCGGGCACTATCACAATAGAGATATACCGGGGGAAATTCTGCTCAGGTTTCGACGCTGGCCACGCTGTGCGTCTGGGCATCGGGTGCGGCCTGTTCCGGCACCAGCACACGACCGGGAATGAAACGGTGACCCTGCATCAGACAGTAACCCAGCCATTTCTGCAGAAAACGGTTCATGCGCCATTTCTCGGCCAGCGTATAGGTATGGAACATGCGATTGTAGACTGCATGACGCTGTCCGCGCCGACGACCGCAGGAGATCACCTCGCCCACCTGGGCATCGTGGTACAGGCGTACCTGCATGTCCGGTGCGGGAAACTCGCCCTCGCGATCGTGAAAGTAATAGGTGAGATTGAGCGTGGTAGTGAATTTGCAACGCTCCACCACGCGCAGGTGCAGATCCAGTACACCCTCAATTCGCGAGATCACGTTGTCCGGAATGTCATCGGCATCCGGCACCAGGTTACGCAGGCGTATGTAATTACACTCGTACAGTTCCATCAACCCGGCGAAATTTTTCGCGGGGATGCCGTGATGAAGAAAATGTCTGACGGTGCATTGCATAGTCGAATCATAACATGGTCAAAATACGGTACCGCTTATGCAGACATTCACTGCCTGCTGGTATTTCAAGCACTATCGGCGATAATCAACATTACTTGATAAGCCGTCAATGCTTGACATAATAGGCCACTCATGTCTGACAAAACGATCATTTCCCGACTGCGCGGGCAACTGCCTGCCGAGTGCGTGCTGTTCGACCCGGAGGACCTGCGCCCGTACGAATGCGACGCGCTGTCCGCCTACCGCCAGTTACCCATGGCGGTGGTCATCCCGGCAACGGAGCAACAGTTGCGTACCACGCTGGCCCTCTGCACGGAGCACAGGGTACCCGTGGTGGCGCGCGGCTCCGGCACGGGACTGTCCGGCGGCGCCATGCCGCTGGCCGATGGCGTGATACTCAGCCTGGCAAAATTCAACCGTATCATTGCCATCGACCGTGATAACCGCGTAGCCAGGGTGCAGCCAGGCGTAACCAACCTGGCCATCTCCAGGGCAGCCGAACCCTACGGACTTTACTACGCACCGGACCCGTCATCCCAGATCGCCTGCTCCATCGGCGGCAATGTGGCGGAAAATGCCGGCGGCGTGCACTGTCTTAAATACGGACTGACCACACACAACATCCAGTCGCTCGAACTGCTCACCATTGACGGCGAACAACTCACCCTGGGCAGCCAGGCACTCGATGCCCCCGGCTTTGACCTGCTGGCATTGCTGACCGGCTCGGAGGGCCTGCTTGGCGTGATCACCGAGATCACCGTCAAGCTGCTGCCATGCCCACAAGCAGCACAGGTGGTGCTGGCGGCATTTGACTCGGTCGACGCTGCCGGTGCCGCGGTGACTGCGACCATTGCCAGCGGCATCATCCCGGCCGGCCTGGAACTGCTCGACAACCCCGCCATCCGGGCGGTGGACAAGTTCATGTCGACCGGTTATCCGACCGATGCCGCTGCCATCCTGCTGTGCGAACTGGATGGCGACGCGGATGATGTCGTGGCACAGGTCGAACAGGTCAGCAGCGTATTTCATGAAGCCGGCTGTAGCTCGCTGCAGGTCTCGCACAACGAGGCCGAACGCATGCGCTTCTGGGCCGGTCGCAAGGCCGCGTTTCCCGCCATGGGTCGACTGTCGCCGGACTACTACTGCATGGACGGCACCATTCCCCGCAAGCACCTGGCACAGGTACTGAACGAGATCGAACGCCTGTCACAGGAATACAACCTGCCGATCTGCAATGTGTTCCACGCCGGCGACGGCAACCTGCACCCGCTGATCCTGTACGATGCCAACAAGCCCGGCGAACTGGAACGCACCGAAGAACTGGGCGGAAAAATTCTGGAACTCTGCGTTGCCGTGGGCGGCACCATTACCGGCGAGCACGGTGTTGGCCTGGAAAAAATCAATCAGATGTGTGTGCAATTCAACAATGCCGAACTGCAGCAGTTTCACGCCGTCAAGGCCGCTTTTGATCCACACGGGCTGCTCAATCCCGGCAAGGCCATCCCCACCCTGCACCGCTGTGCGGAATTCGGTGCCATGCATGTCCACCATGGGCAGCTCCCGCACCCCGAACTGGAACGATTCTGATCTCCCTGCCCATGCAAGATGTACAGACTCTGAGCGAACAGGTGCGCGAGGCCGCAGCCAGCGGCACCGCGCTCGCGATCCAGGGCGGCAACAGCAAGGCGTTTTACGGGCGCGCTGTAAATGGCTCACCGCTCCCGGTTGCACAATACAGCGGCATCATCGATTACACACCGTCAGAGCTGGTGGTCTCGGCTCGCGCCGGTACCACACTGTCTGAACTGGAAAACACCCTCGCAGCAGAAGGCCAGATGCTGGCATTCGAACCCCCGCGCTTTGCTGCCAGCGCAACACTGGGCGGCACTATCGCCTGCGGCCTGTCCGGACCGAGACGACCGTATGCCGGCGCGGCGCGTGATTTTGTGCTGGGCGTTAACTGCATCAATGGCCGCGGCGAGCAACTGCGCCTGGGTGGGCAGGTAATGAAAAATGTCGCCGGTTACGACCTGTCACGCACACTGACCGGCTCGTTGGGAACGCTGGCGGTGCTGCTCGACGTGCATCTCAAGGTGTTGCCAAAACCGCAACAGGAAATCACGCTCTACCAGGACTGTTCTGCTGACGAGGCAATCCAGCGCTGCAACCGCTGGGCCGGGCAGGCGTTGCCACTGAGTGGCGCCAGCCACGACGAGAATCAACTGATGATCCGGCTCTCCGGCAGTGCCCGCAGTGTCAGCGCCGCTGCCCGGACACTGGGCGGCGAGCAACTGGATGAGAGCAACACCTTCTGGCAGCAATTACGAGAACAGCAACTGGCGTTCTTCACCTCGGCAAGCACTCTCTGGCGCCTCTCGGTGCCACCGGCCAGCGCGCCACTGGACCTTGACGGCCACTGGCTGCTGGACTGGGGCGGCGCACAGCGCTGGCTGGCGAGTGACTTGCCAGCACGAGACATCCGCCTTGCTGCAGCTGCAGCCGGAGGCCATGCCACGCTGTTCCGTGGCGGCGAGCGTGACAGCGAGATCTTTCACCCCCTGCCACCTGCGTTGCTGGCACTGCATCAGCGCATCAAGCAGACTTTTGACCCGGCCGGCATCCTGAATCCGGGACGCCTGTACCGGGAGTTCTGAGCATGCAGACCGCGCTACCCGACAAGCTGCTGCAGACGGACACCGGCCGTGAGGCAGACGAGATTTTGCGTAACTGTGTGCACTGCGGCTTCTGCAATGCGACCTGCCCGACCTACCAGCTGACCGGCGACGAACTGGACGGACCACGCGGGCGCATCTACCTCATCAAGCAGGTACTGGAAGGCACGCCACCGACAAGCAAAACCCGGCTGCACCTGGACCGCTGCCTGACCTGCCGCGCCTGCGAGACGACCTGCCCGTCCGGTGTCGACTACCACCGACTGCTGGATACCGGGCGCGAACTCACGGAACAGGCGACCCGGCGTCCGCTGACGGAGCGGCTACTGCGTCTTGCACTGCGCAAGCTGCTGGCGCACCGCTCGCGTTTTACCCTGCTGTTGCGTAGCGGACAGCTGTTGCGGCCACTGTTACCGGGACGGCTGAAGCAGCGCATTCCGGCCTACCGCAACATCAAGGCAGCCTCACCTGGCCCCAGGCACAGGCGCTCGGTACTGATGCTGAACGGCTGCGTACAGCCAGGAATGGCACCACAGATCAATCATGCCGCACAGCAGGTCCTGTATGCACTTGGTATCAACGTGGTAAAGGAGAACGGTGATGGCTGCTGCGGCGCGCTGAGTTTCCACCTCAACGCAAGCGCGGAAGCAAAGGACTTCATGCGCCACAACATCGATGCCTGGTGGCCGCATATTGAACGTGGTGCCGAGGCCATCGTGGTGACGGCCAGCGGCTGTGCACCCATGGTCAAGGATTACGGGCGACTGCTGGCGGACGATTTTCGCTATGCGCGCAAAGCCGCACAGGTCAGTGAACTTGCAAAAGACATCAGCGAGGTCATTGCTGCCGAACAACCCTGGCAGACGCTGCCTGCCGCATCCGCCAGGCGCATCGCCTTTCATGCCCCCTGCACCCTGCAGCACGGTCAGCGCATTGTCGGCGTGGTCGAGGACATGCTCACGCGGCTCGGCTACCAGCTGGTGCCGGTTGCCAATGCGCACCTGTGTTGCGGCTCGGCCGGCACCTATTCCATCCTGCAGGACAAGCTGGCAACCCCGCTGCGCGATAACAAGCTCGCTGCATTGCAGGCCGAGGACCCGGAACTGATTGCCACGGCCAACATCGGCTGTCTTGCGCATATGGCCGGACAGGCCAGGGTACCGGTCGTGCACTGGGTTGAATTACTCTCTGCGCTGAATCACCAGGAAACATAATGAGCACCGACAATCTGCCGCTACTGATCGAGCCGGACATTCTCGAAGAATCTTTGGGTTACGACAACCTCCTGATTGTTGACCTGAGTAAGCCCGACAACTACCGCAAACTGCACGTACCTGGCGCGGTACACCTTGATTACGCGCAAATCGTTGCCATGCGGAAACCGGTCATGGGCCTGCTACCGGACGACGACACACTGGAAAAACAATTCTCCGCGCTCGGCATCGATACCGATACCCATGTCGTGGCCTACGACGACGAGGGCGGTGGCCGTGCCGCGCGCCTGTTGTGGACACTGGAGACCGCCGGCCACGAACGTTTCTCTTTGCTAAACGGCGGCCTGCATGCCTGGGCCAACGAGGGGCATCGCTACGACAACACGGTTGTCACCCCGGTCGCAAAGTCGTTTGTCGTACAGCACCGGGATACCCCTATCGCACGCAGCGACTACATCCGGGAACACCTGGGTGACAGTACCTGTTGCCTGCTCGATGTGCGCAGCCCGGATGAATACCTTGGGGTGAAAAAATATGCCGAGCGCGCCGGCCACATCCCCGGCGCCGTCAACATGGAATGGACGCAGGCAATTGACGCGGGACGCAACCTGCGTTTTAAACCGGACACCGAACTAACCGCCCTGCTCGACAGTGTCGGTGCCACACCGGACAAGCAGGTAATCTGCTATTGCCAGACTCATCACCGCTCTGCGCACACCTACCTGGTACTGAAGCAGCTGGGTTACCCGGATATCAAGGGCTACCCGGGTTCCTGGTCAGACTGGGGGAATGATCCCTCACTACCCGTAGAGTAGGAGCACATCTCATGCGCGACATGCATGATCGTTAATCCCGTTCGCGGATGAGATGCGCTCCTGCAGGGGTATCTGATTGTTGCAGGAGCGCCTTGCAGGCGCGATAAAATTCAGATTTGAGCAGATCGCGCCTGCAAGGCGCTCCTACTTGAAGAAGTACTCGCGGTAATATTTCAGTTCACGGATGGAATCGCGCGTGTCATCCAGCGCGAGGTGGGTACTGCCCTTCTTGAAGCCCTTTGCGACCGTGGGTGACCAGCGCACTGCCAGCTCCTTGATGGAACTGACATCGAGGTTGCGGTAGTGAAAATAACGCTCCAGCTCCGGCATGCAGCGCGCCATGAAGCGACGGTCCTGGCAAATACTGTTGCCGCACATCGGCGAGGCATTGGCCGGCACGTATTCACTCAGAAAAGCGATAGTCTGCTGTTCGGCCTGCTGCTCGTTCAGCGCACTCTTGCGCACCCGTTCGGTCAGACCGGAACCGCCATGCTGGCGGGTATTCCATTCATCCATGCCATTCAGTGCCTCGTTCGGCTGATGTATAGCCAGCACCGGGCCTTCCGCCAGTATGTTCAGCTGGCTGTCGGTAACAATGGTGGCAATCTCGATAATTGCGTCCTTGGCTGTATCCAGGCCGGTCATCTCCAGATCGATCCAGATCAGGTTGTTTGCATCTTGGGCCATGCTTCTTCCTTTCAAATATAATGGTTGAGTCGCATTGTAGCAGAGGCTAATCTGCTGTTTAGTCATTAATAGAGGACATCCATGAATTCGTTTACCTGGCTTTTCATTGCCGCACTCGCCGCTTCGATACTGCTGCGCCTGTGGCTGGCCAACCGGCATGTGGCGCATATCCGCAGGCACCGCGGCAGCATACCCGAATCGTTCACCGGCCGGATCACAGATGAAGATCACCGCAAGGCCGCTGACTACACAATCACCAACACACATACAGGCATGCTGGCGCTGGGATATGACGCACTGCTGTTGCTGGGCTGGACACTGGGCGGCGGACTGGACTGGCTGGACGGCAGCTGGAGCAGCGCCGGCTACAGCCCGGTACTTACCGGGACACTGGTCATGCTCAGCGCCATGGTATTGATGACACTGCTGGACCTGCCGTTCAGCCTCTATCACACCTTCGTGGTAGAAGAGCGTTTTGGCTTCAATCGCTCGACACCCGGTTTGTTCATTTCCGATCTCCTCAAGCAGGGCGCACTACTGGCAGTGATCGGTGCCCCGCTGATCGCACTGGCACTGTGGATCATGGACGCCTCCGGCGGCCTGTGGTGGCTATACGTCTGGCTCGTCTGGATGACGTTCACACTGGTGATGTTCTGGGCCTGGCCTACCGTGATCGCACCACTGTTCAACAAATTCTCGCCTTTGCAGGATGAAGACCTGAAACAGCGCATCCAGGCTTTGATGGACAAGTGCGGTTTTCACAGCAACGGCATCTTCGTCATGGACGGCTCAAAGCGTTCCGGTCACGGCAATGCCTACTTCACCGGCTTTGGCAACAACAAGCGCATCGTATTTTTCGATACCCTGCTCGAATCGCTGGAGCCGATCGAGATCGAGGCCGTGCTGGCACACGAGCTCGGTCATTTCCGCCTTAAACACATCCAGAAACGCCTGTTCTCGACCATGGCACTGAGTCTTGCTGCACTCGCCCTGCTCGGCTGGCTGGTCGACCAGGGCTGGTTCTACCAGGGCCTGGGCGTGAGCCAGCCTTCTGACTGGATGGCCCTGCTGCTGTTCATGATGGTGCTACCGGTGTTTTCCTTCTTCCTGCAGCCGCTACTGTCGCGACTGTCACGCAAACATGAGTTCGAGGCCGATGCATACGCAGTACAACAGTCCAGTGGCGCGGACCTGGTGCACGCACTGGTCAAGATGTACCGCGAAAATGCCAGCACACTGACACCGGACCCCCTGTACTCGGCATACCATGACTCGCACCCACCGGCGCCGGTGCGGATTGCACACATTTACGCTAACATGAGCACCTGAATTCGGAGACCTGTCAATGAAAACACAGTACACAACCCTCCTTGTGCTGGCTGTTGGAGCAAACCCCGTCTTTGCGGAAGATATCAGTCATGGCAAGAAGCTGCAGCAGGAAAACTGCATGAGTTGCCATGATGACGGCATGTATACCCGCGAGAATCGCAAGGTCACCACGCCGGACGGTCTGCAAAAACAGGTACGCCGCTGCGAACAGACGCTTGGCCTGCAGTGGTTCGACGAGGATATCGACGCCGTGTCCGACTATCTCAACGACACCTTTTACAAGTTCAAATAGTTCATGTCTGCCAACGCACTGTCTGAATCCCACTGCCAGCCGTGCGCAAATGATACCAGGCCACTGGATCGGGAACAGGCCAGCACCCTGTTAGAGCAACTGCACAGTGACTGGATGCTGTCAGCGGATGACAGGGAAATCAGCCGCACGTATGAATTCAAAAACTATTATCAGACCATGGCCTTCGTCAATGCGCTGGCCTGGATAGCGCATAGTGAAGACCACCACCCCGACATTGAGGTCAGCTATAAACGCTGCCATGTTCGCTACAGCACGCACATGATCGGCGGCCTGTCGAATAACGATTTCATCTGTGCCGCAAAAATCGACGCACTGCTCCCGGCAGCCGCCTAACCCTTTCCGGCATGTGCGCACAACAGGTTCCGCCGCAACACAAACGCACAACCAAGCACCCCGACAACGCCGTAGAATCCGGCCTGCCGGGCCTGGTCATCGTCAACTACGGCAAGCACATGCTGGTCGAGAGTGAAACCGGCCAACTGGTCAACTGCGTGGCCCGGCGCAATATTGGCGCAGTCGTCTGCGGCGACCAGGTGAGCTGGCAGGAAAACGGTGAAAATGCAGGTGTCATCGTATCCGTCCAGCCGCGCGACTCGGTATTGCAGCGCGACACGGGCAGCCATACGCAACGACCGCTGGCAGCGAACATCGACCAACTGGTCATTGAAGCCGCTACCGAACCGACACTGGACAGTTTCCTGATCGACAAATACACCGTTGCCGCCGAACTGGCGCATAGCAGCGCACTGATCGTCATTAACAAGGCTGACCTGCTGTCAGCGCAGGATCGACACGCTATCGACACACTACTGGAGGAATTCCGCGTCATTGGCTATCCCTGCCTGTATACCAGTGCACTGAAAAATACCGGCATCGAGGCATTCCGTGATCAATTGGCCAGCAAGACCAGCATCCTGGTTGGCCAGTCCGGCGTCGGCAAGTCCTCCCTGGTAAAACGCCTGTTGCCGGACCTCGACATCACCACCGGCAAGCTCTCCGCCGCCTCCGGCCAGGGCAAGCACACCACCACCGCCACCATGCTCTATCACTTGCCCGATGGCGGGGCACTGATCGATTCACCCGGGGTGCGCGATTTCAAGCTCGGCACTGTTGAGTCCGTCAGACTGGGCAGCGGGTTCCGGGAATTTCATGACTGGCTTGGGCAGTGCCGCTTCAACGACTGCCTGCATCAGGGCGAACCCGGCTGTGCCATTGCAGATGCAGTCGATCAGGGGAAGATCAGTAAACGGCGCATGCAGAGTTATCACCGGCTGCTGGAGTTGTGCTAGCAGGAGCGGACCGCGCCCGCGATCTTTTCTTGCAAAAAAACCATCGCGCTTGCAAGGCGCTCCTGCAACAGTCAGATACGCCTGTAGGAGCGCCTTGCAGGCGCGATAGAGTTGGCGATCAATTTCTGGCTGGATCCCCGCTTTCGCGGGGATGACGGAGAATTTGGTTACAGGAGCGGAGCTCATCCGCGCTTCATTACCCCGGCGGCCAGCCCATCGGCCGCCCACCGAGCACATGCAGGTGGATGTGATACACCGACTGCCCGGCCCCGGGATTGCAGTTCATCACGGAACGGTACCCGGACTCGGCGATCCCGGCGTCCCCGGCAATCTGTTTCGCGGCAAGAAACAATTTACCAAGCAGGGGCGCCGTAGCGGCATCGAGGTCGTTAGTGGTCGCAATGTGCTGCTTCGGGATCACCAGAACATGCGTCGGCGCCTGTGGATTCACGTCGCGGAACGCCAGCACATCATCGTCTTCATACACCACGTCCGGCTTGATTTCACCGGCCACCATTTTGCAAAACAGGCAGTCAGACATTTGGATATCTCCGTAGCGGAACCCTGCCTGCAGACCATCAATTACCTGTAGGAGCGCATCTCATGCGCGCCAGCACTTCAGGTCGTATGGTCGCGGATGAGATCCGCTCCTACTGTAAATTTACCCGTAAAAAGCCTTCTAGATTTCCTGGCGTCCGGCAAACGCATGCGACAATGTCCCGCCATCAATATATTCCAGCTCTCCACCCATTGGCACACCGTGCGCAATACGCGTCGGACGCACAGCGTGCGCCCGTGCCAGCTCACTGATGAAGTGCGCCGTGGCCTCGCCTTCCACGGTGGGATTGGTGGCCAGGATCAGTTCCTTCACCTCGCCACTGGCCAGCCGGGCTTCCAGCAGCTCCAGCCCGAGTTGTTCAGGACCAATGCCGTCCAGCGGTGACAGGTGCCCCATGAGTACAAAATAGCGCCCCTGGTAGCCGGTCGACTGTTCCAGTGCCTGCACGTCGGCGGGCGTCTCGACCACGCACAGCAGGCTCTTGTCGCGCCGCTCGCTGGCACACAGGGCACACACTGTTTCCTCGCTTAGGGTGCGACATACACTGCAATTGCCAACCCGGTCCATGGACAGATTCAGCGCCTCGGCCAGCTGGCGGCCGCCGTCACGATTGTGCTCCAGCAAATGAAATGCCATGCGCTGCGCAGACTTCGGACCAACGCCCGGCAGACAACGCAGGTTCTCAATCAGCTGCCCGATCAGGCGTGAGGTGGACACAGGCGCCGGTTCAGAACGGCAGTTTCATGCCGGGCGGCAGGTTCATGCCCGCAGTCAACCCGCTCATGCGTTCCTTGGTAGTGGACTCGACCTTGTGCACGGCATCATTAACGGCCGCCGCAACGAGGTCTTCCAGCATATCCTTGTCATCTCCGACCAGGCTGTCATCGATACTGATGCGACGCACCTCGTGACGACCGCTCATGGTCACCTTGACCAGTCCGCCGCCTGATTCACCGGTCACCTCGAGACCGGCCAGCTCTTCCTGCGCACGCTGCATGCTGGCCTGCATCTCCTGTGCCTGCTTCATCAGGTTTCCCAATCCGCCTTTCATAATCGTCACCTCTGTCTTTCAATGTAGTGAGTAGCATGCCTGCGCATGCCACATGTCAGTCCTTGGGCCGAATCGACTCTTCGTTGACCGTGGCACCAAACGTTTCCTGGATAGCCTTGATGTTGACATCGCCAGCGATTGCCGCAACCGCGCTTTGCTGACGTTCCTGCTGTTCGCGTGACTGGCGGCGCGCCGGAGTTTCCTTTTCGAGCTGGCGCTCACGTGCCAGGTTGACGGTAACCGTACGTCCGAAATGCTCGCACAGCGCGGCTTCCATCTGCTTCATACGTGTCGGGCTGTGCAGATGGGCATGGACCTGCTCCATCGACAACCGCACGATATCGCCCTCCAGTCCATGAAACACGCAGTTCAGCGCCATCTCCCGCACCATGCCCGTGAGATTGAGACGCCCAATAATCGTTGACCACTCCACGCTTTCAGTCTCAACCCGCGTCGCCTGGCTTGTGGCACTCACCTTTGGCTGTGTGCCCGGCGAATGACCGGCTGGCGGATTTGCCGGATTCGCCTTTGACTGCTTGGCCGGCGGCTTAGCCGCTGCCGGACGGGCCGGCGTACCCGCCTGGCGTGGCTTACCAACAGCCTGTCCGGCTTCAGCCGGACGAAACGCCAGCATGCGCAACATGACCATTTCAAAACCGCCGCGCGGTTCGGGCGACAGCGACAGGTCGCGCCGCCCGATCAGGCCGATCTGGTAATACAGTTGAACGTCTTCCGGACTCAGCTTGTCCACCAGTTCCAGCACCGCCTGCCGGTCGCCGCAATTGTCATCAATGGCATCCGGCAGGGTCTGCGCCACTGCTACGCGCTGCAGCAGCGACACGGTCTCCCCCAGCAATGCCGCGTAATCCGGCGCAAAGTCGTCCGCCGTGGCTATTTCCGCAAGTAACCGGGCCGCATCGTTTGCCGCCAGCGCATCCAGCAGGCGGTAGATGACGTCACGGTCGATGGTGCCCAGCATACTGCGCACCTCCGTCTCAACCAGGTTGCCCGCACAAAAGGCAATCGCCTGGTCCAGCAGACTGAGCGCATCGCGCATACTGCCACTGGCGGCCAGTGCCAGCTCGCGCAGCGCGCCGGCATCGGCCTGGATGCCTTCCTGACCGAGTATCGTTTCCAGCTGCCCGGTGATCTGCGCCATCGTCAGGCTCTTGAGATTGAACTGCAGGCAGCGCGACAGCACCGTGACCGGCAGGCGTTGCGGGTCGGTGGTCGCAAGCAGGAATTTCACGTGTGGTGGCGGCTCTTCCAGTGTCTTCAACAACGCATTGAAGCTGTGCCCGGAGAGCATGTGTACCTCGTCGATGAGGTAGACCTTGTAACGCCCACGCGTTGGCGCGTACTGCACATTCTCGAGCAGTTCGCGGGTGTCTTCCACCTTGGTGCGCGAAGCGGCATCGACCTCGACCAGGTCGACGAAGCGACCCTCGCTGATCTCCTGGCAGGCAGCGCACTGCCCGCACGGGCTGGAACTGACACCGGCCTCGCAATTCAGTGATTTTGCAAAGATACGTGCAATGGTGGTCTTGCCGACCCCGCGCGTACCGGTAAACAGGTAGGCGTGGTGCAGGCGGTCATTGTCCAGTGCGTTCACCAGGGCACGTTGCACATGCTCCTGGCCAACCAGCTCGGAAAAATTGCGGGGACGCCACTTGCGTGCCAGGACCTGATAACTCATTTATGGCCTTGTTTTGGTATTTTGCAAAATAATGGAGGCGACCTGCACCAGCCACACCCCGGCGCCCGAGTCCACTGCTGCCGCTGCTCCCTTCCGGGCCTGACGGGGTTCACAGCTTATCGTCGCGGGGGGACCGGCACAAGCCACCATAACCGGGCCCATTATAGAGGGTGTCGCACAGTTTTTTAAGCGGCTTGATTTACCTCACAATCGCTGTTATTCAGGGTGCACAATCAACAAGGGGGAGCACCATGGACCAGCAGCACCAGGCCTACTGGAAGGCCAACATCAAACTCGTTATCAGTTGCCTGGTGGTCTGGGGGACGGTTTCGTTCGGCGCCGGCATCCTGCTGGTCGATTTCTTCAACCAGTTCCACATCGGCGGATACCCGCTCGGTTTCTGGTTCGCGCAACAGGGCTCTCTGATCACCTTCCTGGTACTGATCTTTTACTACGCCATCCGCATGAACCGGCTGGACCGCCACTACGGCGTAAACGAGGACTGATGACATGGAACTGCAAACACTGACGTTCCTCACCGTGGGTCTGAGCTTTGCCCTGTATATCGCTATTGCCATCGGCTCGCGCGCAACCAGCACCGGCGATTTCTATGTCGCCGGGAAACACGTGCACCCGGTTGCCAACGGCATGGCCACCGCGGCCGACTGGATGTCGGCGGCCTCGTTCATCTCCATGGCCGGACTGATCAGCTTTCTCGGCTATGAAGGCGGCATGTACCTGATGGGCTGGACCGGTGGCTACGTGCTGCTGGCGATGCTGCTGGCGCCCTACCTGCGCAAATTCGGCAAGTTCACTGTCCCGGAATTCATCGGCGACCGCTATTACTCGCAGCTGGCACGCGTGGTCGCGGTCATCTGCCTGATATTTATCTCGTTTACCTATGTCGCGGGCCAGATGCGCGGCGTCGGTATCGTGTTCTCGCGCTTTCTGGAGGTCCCGGTCGAGACCGGCCTGTTTGTAGGTATGGGCGTCGTGTTCATCTATGCCGTACTCGGCGGCATGAAGGGCATCACCTACACCCAGGTCGCCCAGTATTGCGTACTGATCTTTGCCTACACCGTACCGGCCGTGTTCATAGCCATTAACGCCACCGGCAACCCGTTGCCGCAGCTGGCACTGGGTAGTGAACTGGTGGATGGCTCCGCCTCGCTGCTGGGAAAACTCGACCAGACCCTGGTTGACCTTGGCTTTGGTTCCTACACCGAGCCATTCAATGACAAGTCGATGATCGATGTGTGTGCGATTACGCTGGCACTGATGGTCGGTACCGCCGGCCTGCCACACGTGATCGTGCGTTTCTTCACGGTACCCCGGGTGCGCGACGCCCGCATATCGGCCGGCTGGGCGTTGCTGTTCATTACCATTCTATATACCACGGCGCCCGCCGTCGGGGCGCTGGCACGCATGAACCTGGTGGAAACCGTTAATGGTACCGAGGGCAGCGGCACGCACTATGCCGCCATGCCCGACTGGTTCAAGACCTGGGAAAACTCCGGGCTACTGGCCTGGTATGACCACAACCAGGACGGCAAGGTGCAATACGCCGCCGGCAAGGCCTTTGCCGGCAACGGCAAGCCGGTCTTTGACGGCGATCAACGCGGCAGCCAGGGCGAGCGCGCCACCAGCAACCCCGGTGACGGCGAGATCCAGGGCGGTGCACCGCATGCCAATGAAATCTACGTCGACCGCGACATCATGGTACTGGCCAACCCGGAGATCGCCGGCCTGCCCAACTGGATCATCGCGCTGGTTGCCGCCGGCGGCATTGCCGCCGCACTGTCCACCGCGGCCGGCCTGCTGCTGGTAATTTCCTCAAGCATCTCGCATGACCTGCTCAAGGGGACGTTCATGAAGAACATCAGCGAGAAAAACGAGCTGATGGCCGGACGCATGGCCGCGGCCGCGGCCATCGGTGTTGCCGGTTACCTGGGCCTGCATCCACCCGCGTTCGTTGCCCAGGTGGTGGCGTTTGCATTCGGACTCGCAGCTGCCTCGCTGTTCCCGGTCATCCTGATGGGTATCTTCAACAAACGCATGAACAAATGGGGCGCGATCAGCGGCATGCTCGCAGGTCTCAGCTTCACGCTGGGATACATCATTTACTTCAAGGGCGTGTTTATCGAGCCCATGGCCGCCAACGTACCGGAGAACTGGATCCTGGGTATTTCACCCGAAGGTGCCGGCGTGATTGGCATGGTAATCAATTTCGCCGTTGCCACCGCGGTGGCACGTAATACGGCCCCGCCCCCGGCGCATATCCAGCAACTGGTTGAGCATATCCGCATACCACGACAGGCCTGATACGGCTCCACACGCCCTGTACCAGGGAGCAATGTACCAAAGACCAATATACAGTCCGGGGCGGGTTTCCTATCCTGTTTGCAAGTGGCAACCATAACAAGAAAAAGCCACTAACCTTTATCAAGCGCCCCGGCAGGCAGGGAAGCGCCGCGGCCCTACCAGAGGGAACTGTATAGTTGGAGCAGAGAATCAACAAAATGAAAACAAGAACCGCAAAAGAACGCCGCCAGCTCGGGAAACCTGCCAGTTTCCCCCTTACCGACCGTAGTGGCTGTGTAGTCCCGTTCAACCGTAGCCGTCAGCCGGAACGACGCATGAACAACTACGTCCTGAATGAAATATATGTCGAGGAATTTACACTGACAGAAGCCCAACCGGCGCAGAAGCTGCAGTAAATAAAAAGACCGCGCAAACACAAGACCCGCAACCTGCGTTGCGGGTTTTTTTTGCGCTTTTTTTCTGCACCTGTTCATAACTTATAGAAAAGCCGGATGATTCCATGACGCTGCCGGATGCAGATAAAGCGGCGCAACAACCATGCAGAACCTTGCCACCAAATAGATGTCATGATCTGTATCAATAGGATATGATCAACCACATCATGGACTTAACCGGCAATTCGATACTCTGGAGAAACATGATCGCCAGCTGCTGTAAACCACGCCTGTTGCTATTAGTCGGCCTCGCCTCGCTGGCCGGATGGACACAGGCCGCCGACCGCCCTGCGCCTGGCGTGATTGTGTCCGAGGTCCGCGTCAACCACTTTGCTGACCGCATGGAGGCGTTGGGCACACTGATGGCCAACGAGTCCGTGGAACTGACCGCGACCGTCTCCGAAACCGTCAGCGCAATCCATTTCGACGATGGCGAACGTGTCGAGCAGGGCCAGGTCCTCGTTGAAATGACCAGCCGCGAAGAACATGCCCAGCTTGAGGAGGCGCGCGCAACCGTCAACGAGGCGAAACGGCAATACCAGCGCATCAAGTCACTCGAGGCGCAGGGCACGGCAGCGAAGTCGCTGCTCGACCAGCGTCAACGCGAATGGGAAACCGCGCGCGCACGCCTGGCCGCAATCGAATCACGACTTGCCGATCGTCTCATCAAGGCACCGTTCTCCGGTGTACTGGGGTTACGTGACCTTAGCGTTGGTGCGCTGGTGCAGCCAGGCGACCTGATCACCACGCTGGACGATGACAGCGTCATGAAGCTGGAATTCCAGGTACCCGGCACCTACCTGGATGCCGTTCGCCCCGACCTTGAAGTGATTGCCACGGCGCGCGGATTCCCCGGGAAAAGCTTTGAAGGCAGCGTCAAATCCGTCAACAGCCGCATCGACCCGATTACCCGCTCCATCCGGGTACGCGCCATCCTGCCCAACCCGAAGCGGATACTGAAACCCGGCATGCTGATGCAGGTAGTGCTACTGAACAACCCGCGCGAGACACTGGTCATTCCGGAAGAGGCGCTGATCCCGCAGGGCACCCGGCAAATCGTCTACACGGTCGATACAACAGACGGCAACAAGGCCATGAAACGCGAGATACGCATCGGCAGTCGCCGTCCCGGCGAAGTGGAGGTACTGGAAGGCCTGCAGGCCGGTGAACAGGTCATCAGCCACGGCACCCTCAAGGTGCGCCCCGGCCAGCAGGTGACCATCAGCGCTGTAGACGACGGCACACAGTCACTGGCGGAAATACTCCGGTCCCTGCCAGGTAACAGTAAAGCCAAATGATTCTTTCCGACCTCTCGGTCAAACGCCCGGTGTTTGCGGCGGTCATGTCACTGCTGCTGATCGCCTTTGGCCTGATCTCGTTTGACCGCCTGCCGCTGCGCGAATACCCGGACATCGACCCGCCGCTGGTGACCGTCTCCACCTCCTACCCCGGAGCTGCTGCCAGCGTTGTTGAGAACCGCATCACCGAACTGATCGAGGACCGCATCTCGGGCGTGGAAGGCATTCGCTTTATTTCCTCGGTCAGCGAGGACGGCCGTTCCCGGATCACCATCGAGTTCGATGTTGACCGTGACGTCGATGCCGCTGCCAATGATATCCGCGACCGCGTCGCGGCCATTCTCGATAACCTGCCGGCCGAGGCCGATCCGCCGGACATTCGCAAGGAGGACAGCGACGAGGATGTAGTGATGTGGCTCAACCTGCAAGGTACGGGCATGAGCATCCCGGAACTGACCGATTATGCACGGCGCTACCTTGTCGACCGGTTTTCAGTGCTCGATGGCGTGGCCCGGGTCCGTGTCGGTGGTGGCCAGGTCTACGCCATGCGCATCTGGCTGAACCGTAGCGAGCTGGCCGCACGCAACCTGACCGTGGCCGATGTGGAAGCAGCACTGCGCGCAGAGAACCTGGAGTTACCGGCCGGCAGTATCGACTCCGAGGGTCGCCAGTTCACGGTGCGCACCGAACGCACTTTTACCAATGCCGATGATTTCTCCCGACTGGTGCTGGCACGGGGCGAAGATGGCTACCTGGTCAGGCTGGGCGACGTGGCGCGCGTGGAGCGTGGCACTGCGGAAGACCGGCTGTTCTTTCGTGGCAATGGCATCCCCATGGTTGGCATCGGCATCACCAAGCAATCAACCGCAAACACGCTGGCTGTCGCCAAGGCCGCCAAGGCCGAAAGGGACCGTATCAATGCCACCCTCCCAGAGGGTATGGCCATCAAGCAAAGTTATGACAGTTCAGTGTTTGTCGAGGGGGCCATCCGCGAGGTATACAAGACCCTGTTTATCGCCATCATCATGGTGATTGGTGTGATTTACCTGTTTCTCGGCAGCGTCCGCGCCATGCTGGTACCCGCAATCACGGTACCGGTATCGCTGGTGGCCACCTCGATGGTACTACTGGGCCTGAATTTCTCGCTCAACATCCTTACCCTGCTCGCCCTGGTGCTGGCCATCGGCCTGGTCGTGGATGACGCCATCGTGGTACTGGAAAACATCCACCGGCGCATGGAGACCCATGGCGAGACACGCCTGGTCGCCGCATTCCGGGGTACCCGCCAGGTCGGGTTTGCGGTTATCGCCACGACCGTGGCACTGGTCGCAGTCTTTGTGCCGATCGCCTTCCTGCAGGGTGATATCGGCCGCCTGTTCTCAGAGTTTGCACTGACCATGGCCGCCGCCGTGGCGTTCTCCAGTTTTGTCGCTTTGTCCCTGTCTCCCATGCTGGCGTCGAAAATCCTGCCACAGGGCGCCAGCCGGTCACGCCTGTCGAGGCTGGTCGACGGGGCCTTCGGCAGGGTGCGCGAGGGCTACCACGTGGTACTGCGGCACGCACTCAGCAAGGCCTGGCTGGTGGGGGTGGTGTTTGCCGGCCTGCTCGGCGGTTCACTCTGGCTGCTCGAGCAGCTCCCCAACGAATACTCGCCCAAGGAAGACCGCGGCGTGTTCTACCTGATGGTAACCGGGCCGGAGGGCTCGTCTTACCAGTACATCGCCGCCTATATGACGGAAATTGAACAGCGCATGATGCCGCTGGTGGAAAGTGGCGAGATCAGCCGCCTGCTGGTTCGTGCGCCGCGCGCCTTCGGGAACTTTGAAATCTTCAATACCGGCATCGTTATCAACGTACTGGACGACTGGGCCAACCGTCGCTCGGCGTGGGTCATCATGGATGAAGTGCGAGACCGACTCAAGGACTTGCCCGGTGTGCGCGTCTTTCCGATTATGCGCAAGGGCTTTGGCGCACGCGTACAAAAGCCGGTGCAGTATGTCATCGGCGGCGGCACCTATGCTGAACTGGCGCAATGGCGCGACATCCTGGTCGAGAAAATCGAACAGAACAACCCCGGCCTGGTCGGACTGGACTGGGATTACAAGGAAACCAAGCCACAACTGCGCGTGGCCATCGATTACGACCGCGCCGCGGAACTGGGTGTCACCATCAGCACTATTGGCCGTACCCTGGAAACCCTGCTGGGCTCGCGGCGCGTCACTACCTATATAGATGCCGGCGAGGAGTACGATGTCATCCTGGAAGGCGAACGCAGCACCCAGCGCACACCGACCAACATGGAAAACATCTACGTACGATCGGACCGCACCCAACAACTGATTCCGCTTTCCAACCTGATCAGGCTGGAGGAATTCGCGGACTCCATCAGGCTCAATCGCTACAACCGTGTGCGCTCGATCACGCTGTCGGCCAACCTTGCCGAGGGGGTTTCGCTAGGCGATGCACTGGACAGCCTCAACCAGCTGGTCAGCGAGCACCTGACCGGTGACGTAATCATTGATTACAAAGGTCTGTCACGCGATTACCAGTCCAGCGGCAGTGCGATCATGTTTACCTTCCTGCTTGGCATCGTGGTCGTCTTCCTGGTGCTGGCTGCGCAGTTTGAAAGCTGGATACATCCGTTCGTGATCATGCTGACCGTGCCACTGGCCATGGCCGGTGCCCTGCTCGGTCTGTACATGTCTGACCAGACCCTGAATATCTACAGCCAGATTGGCCTGATCATGCTGGTCGGCCTGTCCGCAAAGAACGGCATCCTGATCGTCGAGTTCACCAATCAACTGCGTGATGCCGGCCATTCCTTCCGGGAAGCGCTGGTCGAAGCTTCTGTGATTCGCCTGCGGCCGATTGTCATGACCGGCATCACCACGGCAGCTGGCTCCATCCCGTTGCTGTTATCCTCCGGCGCCGGCACCGAGACACGAACCGTGATCGGCACCGTCATCCTGGCCGGCATCCTGTCCGCAACCTTCTTCACCCTGTTCGTGGTACCGGTGGCCTATGACCTGATGGCGCGCCACACCGGCTCCCCGCATCGCGTCGCACGCCAACTGGAAAAAGAGCTCGAACCGCTCGACTAGAGCATCCCCGCCACCATCCCCAGCTGCCTACAGGCAGGATGCCCGCTCCAGCTGCCGCCTTTCTGCCCATTCCCCAAAGCATTACAAGAACTTCTCTTGTACCAAAGTCCTGGCGCATACAGACAGGCGCAGACTGCACTTTGGTGCAATATCATAAGTAAGGTATTTGCCCAGCAGACATTCGATGCACTGGAGTTCGAACTGAGATTAATGGCAGATTACGGCATATCGGGACTGTTGCCGGACTTCCAGTCTATACCGACAACAACTGGAATCCTGACACCCAGCCCCGCTGGATCAGAACCGGTAGTAGTTCAGCCAGATTTTCGCTTAGCTCTGCTGTATCCCCGAGTTGTTCCAGCGTACTGCCCTTTTGGATACGTGTAAGCAAGACATATGTTGTTTTACCCAGAGATGTAACCTGGGGTCCATAATCAGGACGGTGGATGCACAGGTATTCGCAGGCTTCAAGCGCAGGGATGCTATCCGGATTTTCCCGCGCACGATGCCGTTGCCAGATTTCCCTCACTGGATATTTTGTTTCCAGCAAAGCAAGACCGTCAGCAAGGGTAAAGCGCAATCGTTCAGGGTGAGCCGCAGCGCTAGAAAATGATTGGTAAGCGAAAGGCGCAGTATCCGCGGCATAGTAGGCAGTGTGCCAATTCCATTCCAGCCGGGCCAGTTCTTTCAGGTAGGGTAGCAGTGAAAAATTACTCCGCTGCTGTGCGCCCAGGTATTCTGCAAGCTGCCCGCCATAGACATTGAGGTCCGCACAGGCATCGGCCGCCTGCCAGGCAAACTCCCTCGCCAGGACACGAAAACAATCACTGCCCAGAATAGTTTCGCACACGGGGTAAATGGCTTGCAGCGCACGCACCCGGGTACTCGTGATGTTGTTACGGTAAACAGCCAGACACTCTTTGGCCGTCAACTCCCCACCAGGCTTCAGCATCTGTTCCGTGGCTTGCCGGTCCTGGGTAGCAGCTACTGGGGTGATACCCTGCATAATACGGCGCTCGAAGTCGGCCAGTTGCATTCTGTCAGGCTCCGTTTTGCGCCGCTGACTGCTCCGCAGCGATGCGCCGCGCGGTTTCAGCTTCCTGTTGTAATATAGAAAATCCGGGGATATCGTTGTCCCATTCGATCAAGGTGGGGGTACCCGGAATACGCTTTATACATTCCCGGTACAAGGCCCATACGGGTTTGCTGACAGCATGATTGTGGGCGTCCAGCAAAAAGGCTCCCTTGTCTTCAAAACCTCCCAGGTGGATTTCACGTACCCGCCGCAACGGGATGGCATCCAGATAGTCGATGCCGGACAGGCCATGATTGAATTCGTTGACATAGATATTATTGATGTCCAGTAGCAGGTCGCAATCTGCAGTCTCGGATACGGCCGCCAGAAATTCGGCTTCCGAAAGGACTGAGTGGGTATAGGCCATATAGCTGGAGACATTTTCGACAAGAATGCGCTGGCCCAGGAATTCCTGTACGAAACCAATGCGCCTGGCCACATGCTCTACCGCCTCTTCGGTGAAAGGTAATGGTAATAAATCATGGTAATGGGTGCCATCGAGGCTGCTGAAGCACAGATGATCGGAAATCCATGCCGGCTCATAGCGTGCATGCATGGTCTTCAACGTGTCCAGGTACCCCTGATCCAAAGGATCGCTGCTGCCAAGTGAGAGGCCGACACAATGAAAGGTTATCGGATAGCATTCACGGATTGCCATGAGTTCCGCTGCAGTACGCCCACCAGCCGCGGTATGGTTGTCCGTAAGTATCTCAAACCACGGGACGTCAGGCTGCGTATCCAGCACTTCGCGGATATGTGGGCTGCGCAGCCCGATGCCAGTACCTGTGATGCGACCCTCCGCCCGGTTACCCGGGCGGAGGGTGTTCAAAGGTTGAGTAGACAAACTCTACTTCTTGGCTGGTTTCACCGCAGCCACTACGCCACCGGTGATCTTTGTGCAGGTACCTTTGGGAACGTAGACCCATTCGTTTGCGTCATTATCAACAGCGGCCTGTCCCGCACAGGAATGCTTGCCATCCAGGGCGCCACAATCATTCATGCCGGCCCTGGCAATACCTGCACACTTTTCCCATTCCGCCGGTTGATCCGGAACCGCATGAGCCACAGTAGCAAGACCACTGCCCATGGCCAGAACACCGGCAATAGCTGCATTTACAACAGTGCTTTTACTCTTCATAAGAGATTCCCTCCTAACTAGGAACAGCGTGCCGGGCAAAACCGCCCGAGCCACTGTCAGCACGGATATAGACCAGCCAATAGAGTCCAGGTTCCTCATGATGCTGTCCGAGGCAGGACACGCCATGTTCACCATCCCCAAAGGATGCGGGGCCTAATTTGAATCTCCTACACTAAGCTGGATTCCAGGAACTAAGGCATTAATCGCCAAAAAGAAACACAAAACCGAACTGGCAAATTCGGCATTTGAGACGATTCGGGAATTTGCGGAAATTCCGCGCGAAGCAGTTCGGTTTCAGGGCCTGTATCTACCCTCTTCTTAAGCCTAAGCTGCTGAATTCCTGTTGGATTGGCTCTGTCCCGCAGAGACTCGGGACAGAGACCAGACTGCTTGGTAAACCTCCCCACTTTAGTGCCACATACTTTTAGAGTTTCCCTGCGCTTGAGGGCCTCCCCCCTGAAAACTGGAGCATCCAAAACTAGAGGATTCTGGCAAAATTGACGAGCAGGAGGAGTCATTTGCCATGAAGAGAACAAAGTTCACAGATCAACAGATCGCTTTTGCATTGCGCCAAGCTGAGACAGGTGCACGGGTTAACGAGGTCTGTCGCAAGATGGGGATATCAGAGGCCACGTTTTACAACTGGAAGAAGAAGTACGGTGGGCTTGGGGTCTCAGAGGTCAGGCGCCTAAAACAGTTGGAAGACGAGAACTACCGATTGAAGCGTATGGTGGCGGATTTAAGCCTGGATAAACAAATGCTTCAGGATGTGCTGCAAAAAAAGCTCTGAAGCCAGCCAAGCGTCGGGAGCTCGTTGATTTCCTGCGCGATGCGTATCGAGCATCAATACGTCGGGCCTGCAAGGTGGTAGCGATATCGGAGTCAGTCTATCACTACAAGTCACGGCGCAGCCCCGATACGGTACTGCGTCAACGGATCAAGGAGATTGCAGCCACGCGGATGCGTTATGGTTATCAGCGCATCCACGTGTTGCTTCGGCGAGAAGGCTGGCAGGTCAACCATAAGAAAGTTCACCGCATATACAAAGAGGAAGGGTTAAATCTAAGGAGCAAGCGGCCAAGGCGCCATGTTGCGGCAGCACACCGGATGGAGCGCCCCGAGCTGTCTACAATCGATCAGTGCTGGAGCATGGATTTTGTAGCCGACAATCTGTTTGACGGCTCGCGCATTCGGGCGTTAACTGTGGTCGATAATTTTAGTCGAGAATGCATGCTTATCCATGTTGATCGCAGCATCCGAGGAGAGCATGTTGTGGGTATCATGGCACACATGCAGCGATGCCATGACCGATGCCCTGATCGCATTCAGGTGGACAACGGCAGCGAGTTTATTTCGAAGGTTCTGGATAAGTGGGCCTACGAGAACGGTGTGACATTGGACTTCTCCAGGCCGGGGAAACCAACGGATAACCCGTTTATCGAATCATTTAACGGCAGCTTTCGGGATGAATGTCTGAACAGTCACTGGTTCTTGTCGCTGGATGATGCGCGTGAGAAGATCGAGTCGTGGCGGGAGGAATACAATACCTTTCGCCCACACTCATCGCTGAAAGATTTAACGCCGATCGAATTCAGGGATCGGCACCTTGAAGCCGGAAATCTCGACTTATGAGTGCTCCAGTTTTGGGGAGGCCCTCACCGTATTTCTACTCATTGAGTGATGTTTGAATACACACAATTATAGCCCAACTCTTTTCCATTCTTCTGTTAAAGATTCCATGAGTTATTGAGCACCAGATGTCGCAAATGCATTTCTTAATCGAGGAATGAAGCGGCAGAGGATGAATCCTTCTACTGCCTGCACTTTAGTCCAATATATTGATGGTGTTTTTATATATAGGATATACGTGTACCTGCAAAATAATAGTAAACATACACTAGCAATACGGTGGACGAACTATGAAAACCGGACCAAGGGCTATCAAATACAGCGGCGGCTTCACCCTCGTTGAGATGATGATCACACTGGTGGTTGTTGCAATTCTTCTGTCTGCTGCAGTCCCATCATTCAGCGCCATGATAAAAAGCAGCCGGCTCGCAACCCAGACGAACAGTATTATCACTGACATCCATTTTGCCCGTAACGAGGCTGTCAAGCGCAGCACGACTGTAATCATGTGCCGGAGCGCCAACCCCGACGCAACCAGCCCAAGCTGCGGCGGAACCCAGCAGGTATGGACTGGTGGGTACCTTATCTTTGCAGATGACGGTAAAAAAACGAACACTATCTATGATGCAGGAACTGATATTTTACTTCGCCGCAGCCAGGCAGCCGCGCAGGATGTGGTAATACATACAAACACCGCGTGGGACAGCAATATCAGATTTGGCTACTCAGGAAACGCTGACGGGAATGGAGGTACTGCTGTCATGTCCATCTGCGATGATCGCGGTACCAGTTACGGGCGGGAAATAAAAGTTATGCCGTCCGGATCCACGGTGGCCTCTTCGCTGACTTCCCCAAGCTGCGTTCTTTAAAACCAGGGAAAAACAGCCAGCTTCCCTCTAATTCACCTACGCACGCGCATTGCGGAACATGCGCAGCCACGGGCCATCCTGGCCCCACTCTGCCGGATGCCAAGAGTTGGTGTACGTACGGACACGCGCTCCGGATGCGGCATCATGATGGTGACGCGGCCATCTTCTGTGGTCAGATCGGTAATGCCCAGCGGCGAACGCCTATTCAGACAGCGTTTTTCGGCGCTTAACTGTTGTTCGAGGTATTCGCTCGATCACAGGCAAGCCCTTATCGTGCCAGTGCTCTGGATAGCTCTAAATTGACTTTGATGGCCGAGACCTGGGAGCGCGGTCTCGTGCGGGTGTTGCGTCGACCCATTGAGACCGCCACCGTAAACGGTCATTCGCGAGTCAATCACATCTGACACTATTCTGTCAGGGCAACATTTTCTAAAGCACCCAAACCGAATTCGCAAGATTCGCGTTTGAGACGATTCGGGATTTCTTGGAAATGTCACGTGAAGCAGTTCGGTTTGAGGGTCTTGCAGCTGAATTCTTATTGGATTGGCCCTGCCCCGCAGAGAGGCGGGACAGAGACCAGACTGCTTGGCGGAGAGAGAGGGATTGCAGGGCACTTCCCTGTGCCCTGCCCTTCAGGTTCGCATCGCTCACTCAGAATCGCTCCCGGCGATTTTGTCGAACCGCCAATTGATCATTGAAGGTTCGAACCCCTTTACTGATAATCAAAAAGGCTCCATTTGGAGCCTTTTTGATTATTGGCGGAGAGATATGGATTCGAAACCTCGGTACTGCTACGAATTGCAACCTCCTGAAACTTGGCGAGTAATACCCTCGAAAAAGCCCGAATTCGCTGGAAGAGACAAGGACCATATTTCTGGCCGTTTCACTGGGAGTCGAAATACTTGCCAGTTCGGTTTCCCCAGGCTGTATTTGTCGTTATCTATGCTGATTAACAGTATCAGATCTAGAGCAACAAGCCCTACTAGACGACTCACGCCATCGCCTTATATGAATGATTGCTAAACGACGGTGTTCGACCCGAAACGGTTATTTAGCGTTTGGTGATACGCCCTTGCTAGAGCGATATTTAATTATTTCAGAAAATCTCTGGATTCCGGGACCTGAACAGCTTTCTTTTGCGTCTTAACTGGTAAGCACGCAATTATTCGTGCCAACTGCTGAGGAAATCAGCTTGTTAAGAATATACACGCAAAGGAGATAGTTATGTCGGACAAGAAAAAACTGGTTGTTGTGGTAACAAATGGTCTCGATAACGAAAGGTCATCAGTCGCCTGGAGCGTAGCGAATGGCGGAATTGCTTCAGACTTTGAAGTAACGATGTTCCTGGTCAGCTCTGGTGTGGACTGGGTTCGTAAAGGGGCCGCCGATGCAGCCCGATTGAACCCACTAGACCCGCCGGCCAGGGAAATGATTGATGGCATTATTAACAATGGCGGTACCATCATGTGCTGTCCGCCCTGTGCGAAAGTTCGCGGTTACGACCAGGAAGACTTTATTGACGGTGTGCAGTTTGCTGGTTCTGTGGCGATGCTGGAGAAGGTCAGACAGGGTGCGACCACGTTGAGTTTCTGATGAACATATTCATGCAGGCCCTGAAATTGTTACCAGTTTCGGGGCCTGTCACATAAGTTGGTATGCCTCATGATCCATGCGCTCGACCGAAGCACAAGAAGGAGACACAGGACCGGAGGGAATATAATGAGGCACAGAAACAGGGCCGGAGTGCCGAAAATGACGAGGAATAAGGATTAATGTCGGATAGGGAAATTCTCAAAGCCTGGTTCAGCCAGGGTATTGAGGAAAACATGGGTTCATTGTTCAGCGTAGCTTTTCGCCTGACGCGCAACAATGCAGAAGCTGAAGACCTTGTAGCTGAGTCCGTGGCAAAGGCATGGGCGGCGGTTGGGAAGCTGGAGGATCGAAGCCGGTTTCGGCCTTGGCTGTTTCGTATCCTGCACAACTGCTTTATCAGTGACTATCGGAAAAAGTCGGCGCGCCCCTGTGAGTCCAGCTACGATGAGTTGTCAGTTGCGGAAGGCAAGGATGAAATCGGCGACCTGGTAATCCAGCAGTCAAACGAGTTTATGTACTGGTGGGCCAATCCGGAAAAGGCGTTTGTAAACAGCCTGCTCGGCGAGGACATCATGATGGCCATCGACAGCCTGCCTGATGCATTCAGGACGACCATATTGCTGGTTAACGTCGAGGGTTTATCTTACGATGAAACGGCAGTGGTGCTTGGTGTGCCGCCCGGCACAGTTCATTCCCGCATGAAGCGCGGACGTACGCTGTTGCAAAAAGCGCTCTGGCAACAGGCCAGTGACGAAGGTTTGATCGAGTGTAAATGTGCGGAAGGAAAATCAAATGACGACTGATAAAGACAGTGAAAATATAGAAGATATTAACTGCACAGAAGCGATCGACAAGCTCTACGCCTATCTCGATGGCGAGGTCGATGATGCCGATTCAATCGGCAAGCTAGAGTATCATCTGGAGCACTGCCATAGTTGTTTCACGCGTTCACAGGTTGAAAGTGCATTATCGGCCCGCATAAAAAACGCGGCTACAAAGCATACCCCCGAATCGTTACAGAAGCGTTTGCGTGACATGATTGATAAATTCTGATTTGAGAAACGATACTTGGATTAACGACAAAAAGTTATCCCCTCTGCCAGCATCGATAACGGCTCCACCAGGAGTCATTATTTTTTATATTTAAGCCTCCGGACATGGCCATAACGGTCATACGTAAATCGAACACATCTAACACCATTCTGTCAGGCCAGCATTTTGCTTCAACACCCAAACCGTACCTCGAGTTCGCAGCTGCCGGAATGCCTATTTCAAATCGTCTATTTTCGTGTTTTTCAATTCAAGCAAATACACATTACCTAATGCTTTAATTGCCAAGAAAAAACACGAAACCGAACTCGCAAAATTCGCGTTTGAGACGATTCGGGATTTCTTGGAAATATCACGCGAAGCAGTTCGGTTTGAGGGTCTTAATGTAGCCACTAATACCGCGTAAGCAGCTGAATTCTTGTTGGATTGGCCCTGCCCCGCAGAGACGCGGGACAGAGACCAGACTGCTTGGCGGAGAGAGAGGGATTCGAACCCTCGATACGTTTGCACGTATACACACTTTCCAGGCGTGCTCCTTCAACCACTCGGACACCTCTCCGGATTTTTTGCCGTCTTCCGGACAACCCCTCTTTCGCGGGACGCGCAAGGGTAAACCAGAACCTGCAGTGGTTCAAATGAACCCCTCGCGTTAAATGAATACAATTAACGGCCACCTGCCACGTGATGCCCAGGCAAGCCATCACGACCTATACCACCGATAGATGACTGACTTATATATAGTATATATATCAGACATTTGAAGCGTATACCTGCAGATATTTCACGGTCACCGTCTGCACCGCTCAGCATCGTGCAAGCTGACCAAAATGATGTGTTCTGGCACCCTGCATCAGCAATAATATTTTGACTCTCCATTGAGATTACTTATATTAAAGGTCTAAACGCCAAACGGTAGATGCAGTATTCCAGTGCGGCGGTGGTCTCAATAACAAATAAATAAACAAAAAAAGGGGGAGTAGAGACAAGTCAGTCCTGCCTGTGCACCATGTTCCGGTCAATCAAACCACGCTGGCACTTGCTGGTGCCACTGCTGCTGCCCATGCTGCTGGTGAGCACGCCTGCGACCCCGGCCTCGCCCACTGATCAGGTCACGGTCGTACGCATCGGTGTGCTGGCCCACCGTGGCAAGCAAGAGGCGGTGGAGCGCTGGTCACCGACCGCAGACTATCTGTCTGAAAGAATAACCACCCATCACTTCGAGATTGTGCCCGTCAACCTCGAGGAAATGCCCCGGGCCATTCAGGAAGGATACATCCACTTTACACTCACCAATCCGGGCAACTATGTCAGCCTGGAAACAAGCCACGGTGTTTCACGTATCGCCACCATGCAGACCCGCGAGGGCGAGCAAACCCGCGTTCGCTATGGCGCCGTGATCATCGCGCGCGCCGACCGACCCGACATCACTACGCTTGCTGACCTGAAAGGCAAATCCTTTATGGCCGTCAGCCAAAAAGCCTTTGGCGGTTTCCAGATGGCCTGGCGGGAACTGAATGAGCATGGCATTGATCCCTTCAGCGACATCCGCGAACTGCACTTTGCCGGTTTTCCCCAGGACAAGATCATCATGGCCGTACACAAGGGCGAGATCGATGCGGCGACAGTGCGGGCCGAAACACTGGTGCGGATGATTGAAAGCGGCAAGGTGGCCGAGGGCGAGTTTTGCATCCTCAATCCGCAGAGCCTGGACAACACGCCCTTCCCGCTGAGTACTCGCTTATACCCCGAGTGGCCATTCGCAATGACAAAGAATGCCCCCAGGGAACTCGCCACCCGCGTGGCCCAGGCACTGCTATCGATGCCGGCCAACCACCCCGCCACACAGGCGGCGCGCATGGCCGGATGGACGGTACCGCTGGACTACTCCCCTGTGCATGATCTGATGCAGGCACTGCAGATTGGCCCCTACGAAGTACTGCGCCAGGCTTCCTTTCTCGGGATGCTCAAGCGCTACGCCTGGTGGTTTGTCGGGATTGGGCTGCTGCTGGGCTTCCTGGTGCTGCTGAACGGCTATATATCCAACACCAACCGCAGGCTCAAGGATACCGAGCGTAACCTGCGCCGGGAAATCAAGGAACGCGAAAAATCACAGGCGAAACTGGCTCGCTACCGCGACACGCTGGAAGAACAGGTCGCGACGCGTACCGAAGACCTGAAGACCACCAACGAGGGGCTGGAGAAAAGCCGGGTGGCGCTACGCGAACTGGTGCGCATTACCAGTGCCCCGGAACTCTCACACGACGAGCGGATGTCCCGTCTGCTGGAGACGGGTCGCGCGTATTTCGATCTTCCCGTTGCGGTACTGTCCAGTGCCGAGCGTAACGAGCAGGGTGTTTGCCACTGCAAGACCTCCGGCGAGGCAGGCCTGATACCTGAAAACCCGGGCCCCCTGAATGCAAAGGGCGCAAGTAAACTGATCGCATTGCATGGCGAACCGCTCGATGTACCGGACCTCTCCGCGGCCAGGGTGTCCTGCCCGGACTGCGAGGTACAGGGCTTGCAGAGCTACCTCGGCACCGCAGTGCTGGTGGAAGGACGCGTCCATTGCACACTGGAGTTCGCCGGTACAGGGATTCGCGAAAAGCACCTCAGCAAATGGGACCTCGAGTTGCTCAAGGTCATGGCCCAGTGGATCGGTGACGAAATGGAACGACAACTAGCCTCTGAATCACAGCAGCGGCACCAGTCGGAACTGGCGCGCGTCTCGCGCATGAGCACGATCGGCGAGATGGCGGCCAGCCTCGCCCATGAACTCAACCAGCCGCTGACTGGCGCTATCAACTACAGCAGCGGCTGCCTGCGTCTTTTGCGCGATGGCACGAGTGATACTGACAAGATCGTCGAGGGCATGGAGCGGGCTATTGAAGGCGCCACACTGGCGGCCAATATCATCCGCAATATCCGTGAATTTGTGCAAAAAGAAAGCGCTGAACGTACTCTGGTGGACCTGAACAAGGCGGCCAGCAACATTACCGCGCTGGTCATGATGGAAGCGCGCAGGCATGATGTCGGTATCGAACTCGACCTGGACAAGGAACTGCCGCCCGTACTGGGCAACATGATCCAGCTCGAACAGGTGATACTGAACTTCATCCGCAACAGCATTGACGCCATGGATATGACCGAGACAGGAAGCCGCCAGCTAAAGATTACCACGCGCAGTAACGGGGAGACCGTACAGCTCATCGCTTCTGATACCGGACAAGGCGTATCCAAGGAAGCACTACCGAAAATATTCGATGCATTTTATTCGACCAAGCCGGACGGCATGGGGATCGGGCTATCGATCAGTCGTTCCATAGTCGAGTCCCACGCCGGCAACATCTTTGCCAGGACGCTGGCCGGCGGTGGCGCGGAATTCTCCTTCGAACTGCCAATACACGAGGCCGCCTGAACCATGCAACCCATCGTCTACATCATCGATGATGATCGCCTGGCCCGGGAATCGCTCCAGTGGCTCATCGAGTCCGCAGGCCAGGCAGTGCGCGTATTCGAGAATGGCATGGCATTTCTTGACCACTACAAGATTGGAGACCCCGGTTGTGTCGTGCTTGATGTGCGCATGCCCGATATCAACGGCATGGAGTTGCACGCAAAACTCCGCGAATGCGGCGCCGACATCCCCGTCATTATTGTTACCGGACACGCGGATGTCGCCATGGCCGTGCGCGCGATGAAGGCCAGCGCCTGGGATTTCATCGAGAAGCCCTACAACGATGCACTCATGCTCGAACGGGTTCAGGGCGCCATTGCCTATGACCGTGACAACCGACGCAACCAGGAGCGGGTCGACGAAATCAGGCAGCGCTCGCAACTGCTCACGCCGCGTGAGCGGGAAGTCATGGGACATGTCATCCGCTCGTCGCAAAACAAGGTCATTGCCCAGGCACTTGGTATCAGCGTCAAGACCGTGGAACTACACCGAGCCAATCTCATGACAAAGATGGAGGCAATCTCGTCTACCGAACTGGTCAGACTGGCAATGATCGCCGACCTGGAATAATCAGCAGCAGCCTCTGCCCTGAAAGAATATGGATCAGATGCCGCGACGGTCCCAGTTCATCTCGGCACGACCCAGCAGAAACCTTTCTGCGTCTGTTATGAAGCTGATAAATGCCTCATTACCCAGCGGCCTGCTGATGTAGTAACCCTGGGCCAGGTCGACACCGAGCGTATGGAGGTACTCCCACTGATCCAGCGTCTCCACTCCCTCTGCCACCACCAGCAGACTCAGGCTGCTTGCCATCGCGGTAATCGCCTTGCACAGGGCAGCGTCCTCGGGGTCCACCGTCACGCTCGACACAAATGCCCGATCAATCTTGAGTACGTCGAACGGAAAGCGTTTGAGGTAACTTAGCGACGAATAGCCTTTGCCAAAGTCGTCCAGTGTGAGCCGGATACCCATCCGCTTGAGGTCATTCAGGATACGGCTTGTATTGGGATTGTCCTCAACCAGCACCCGTTCGGTGATCTCGAGATCCAGCAGTGACGCGGGCAAACCGCTCTCCTGAAGTGCTCGGGACACTGTTTCGACGAGATCACCGCCCCTGAACTGTACGGGTGAAATATTGACCGATACACGAACAGCAGTATCCCTGCCCTGCCAGGTCCTGGCCGTCTGGCAGGTCTGCATCAACACCCATTCGCCAATTTCATTAATAAGCCCGGTCTCTTCGGCAAGCGGGATGAAGTCATCCGGTGCAATATGGCCGAGCTCGGGATTGTGCCAGCGCAACAATGCTTCGGCGCCAACCAGCTCGCCGCTTTTTATGTCAACCTGTGGTTGGAAATGGAGTGACAGTTCTTTCTTGCTGACGGCATAACGCAGGTGAGACTCCATTTCCAGGCGTTGGAGCAACTGAATATTCATCTCGGGCGTAAAGAACCGGTAGGTATTTCTCCCGGCCTCTTTCGCCCGGTACATGGCTGCGTCAGCATTGCGCAGCAAGACATCGGATTCGTCACCATCCTCAGGGTAACCGGTTATACCTATGCTGGCACCGAGGAACAGTTCACGTCCGTCCAGGGCAAAGGGAATACTTAATGCTTCGAGTAGTTTCTCGGCCACGCCCTTGGCCGAGGTGATTGTATTCAGCCCGGAAAGTATGATCAGGAACTCGTCACCGCCCAGACGTGCCACCGTATCTTCAGTACGCGCACAACGACTCAGACGGTGTGCCACCTCTGTAAGCAGTTTGTCGCCGGCTGCGTGTCCGAGCGTATCGTTGACATTCTTGAAGTGATCAACATCCAGAAACATAACAGCCACGCACTCCCGCGCCCTGCGGGCATGTGCCATTGCCTGAGACAGGCGGTCTGCAGCCAGTGACCGGTTGGGCAAGCCGGTCAGGGTATCGAAGTTGGCCTGCTGCACAAGACGGGTTTCCGCCTCCTTGCGGTCGGTAATATCACGAATTGCGCTTGCGACCAGCAGGCCCTCGCGCGTTTCTATAGGTGCAAGACTGATCTCGATTGGAATCTCCGTTCCATCCTTGTGCAGCCCGTACTGATCATGACTATCCTCCATCGGCTGATGGTGTGGCTCATCAACGAAGGCTTGCCACATGGAGACAGTCTCATGACGATGGCGCTTTGACACCAGCATCTCGACCGGCTTACCAATCAATTCTGCGCTTTTATAGCCGAACAACAGCTCTGCGCGCAGGTTGGCGAGAATAATCTGGCCCGTGTGATCGACAATCACAATCGCATCAGGCGCAGACTTCAGCAGCGCCTGAAATTTTTCCTCAGCCTGTCGCCGCTCATTGATATCGTCAACCAGGTCTTCAGTCATCTGGTTGAAGGCCCTGGCCAGGATGCCGACTTCATCACCCGTGCTCACCTCGGCACGTTCCCCAAGTGCCCCGCCACTGATCCGGGTTGCAACCTCCGTGAGGCGGATGATTGGACGTGTGATGGTGCCGGCTATATACAGTGACGCCAGAACTACCGCGACTGCGGATAATCCGATCAGCAACAACAAGGAGTGACGCAACGCAACAATCGGCGCATACGCATCGTCCTTACGTCTCTGAACAATGAGGCCCCAGCCGGCGTTCTCAATGTAACGCGTAACCGCAATAACGGCCCTGCCTGTATAATCCACCGCATCAGTGAGCAATTGCTCCTGTTTCAGCAGGGCCCGGGTAAACGGGGATTGCAAATTGCCCGCTTGCACCGTTCGGCTCAATGCGGAATCCGGCTCGAACCTGGCAGGCGTAAGGAACAGGGCATCACCGGCATTATTGCGACGTACCAGCAAGGTCTCTCCGGTTTTCCCAAGCCCGTGGTAGTCCGTGATCGATTCAATGATGTTGGATGCATCAGTATCAATGACCAGCACGCCCAGCCGCTGCTCCTCCAGGGACAGCGGCCCCGAAAGATATATTCCCAGGTGCCCGGGTCCGTGCCGGTGAGCATGAGCCTCGTCCCGATGAAACAGGTCTGCGCGACTGTCGTGCAGGCCGGCGAGGAAAAAGTCCTCATCTGCGTATACCTGGCCGATCAAGGCCGGGTCTGTAGATGCCACGATCCGGCCGTCAAGTGTCTGGATGAAAAGCCCGCGCAAGTCGCTGATCGAAACAGCGGCATCGCCCAGGATACGGTTCATTTTATCGCGCGACTGCTGATTGGGCTCTGCGATGTATTCCTTCAGGCTGATCCGTAGCTGGGTTCTTGAAGAGACCAGGGCAAGCCTTTCCAGGTTTTGCTCGATAATGCTTTCAATTCTGTGTTTTTGTGTCGTGGCAACACTCTCCAGGTTATCGAGAACCTGGTCAGAGAGTGCGTTTTCTGCGCTGTAATAGGCAATCGCGCCCAGCACCATCAGCGTAGCAAGCGCCAATGACACAAAAGTCACAACAAGTTTGCCCTTGATTTTCATTAATTACGCAGCCAACGCATCAGGATAACAAATGCAAGTGGCGCGCCGGCCCCCGATATATCCCTTCCCTGATTCGGCACATCGCCCTCTTTTTAGTATGTGTATTGAGCACACCGCTTAAATCAAGCGCGTGATGAGTATAACCGGGCCGGGCAATCAGTTAGTTATCTCAGCCCCACTAATCCAGAACCGGTAAAACAGTATCGGCCGTAATTCGAGACTTTGCAGTCATTCTGCAATGGTCGGGGTCCTGTGTGCCGTGTGATTCCGACAAGAAATCAGTAAATCACTCCCGGATAAGAAACTAATGAAATCCAAATGTTGACCGCTAGCCTATAACGAAGAACCAATCCCTCAACTAGTGATGCGAACTGGCTACCCATCGCCGTCGGGGCTATTGCTATGGGAGATATTGAAAAACAGGAACTTATACTTGAATGCGTCGCACCTGGCCGCCTCAATGCGGCTGCCCCCGGCGCGGGTACCGGTTAAATTAAATCAGACGATGTCGACCATCTCTTCTAAATTCCGCATCCTGGTGAGTTTTGCAGCCGTCATGGCGCTGGTGGTCATGGTGGCGGCGGTTGGCCTCACCCGGATGGCTGAAAACAAACAAAGAATGGAGACAATCGTTGACCAGTACAACGTAAAAACTGATCACATTATCGACATGTACAATGCCGCCCGCGAGCGGTCCATCAGCCTGTTGAGAATGGTGAACCAGAAGGACCCCTTCGATCGGGACGAAGAATATATGCGCATGAACGGGCTGGCAACGGAGTTTGCCCTGGCCCGCATCGCACTCAGCAAGAAAGGCCTGGGGCCAGAGGAGTTGACCTTACACAATGAGCAGGGAAGACTGACGGCCAAGTCAGTTCCCCTGCAAGAGCAGGTTGTACAGTTACTGGTAGACGAAGAAGCGGAGCGTGCCACCCGGTTGCTGTTCGACCATGCAATCCCTGCACAGGACAGAGTCCTGGTGCAACTAGGCCAGATGCTGGAGTATCAGCAGGTCGCCGCCAGGCGCGCAATGGACGAGTCCAGGGAAGCTTATCGCGAAACAGTCGTATTTATCGGCATCCTGCTGGCCATAGCGATCGCTGTCGGCATTGTTGTCGCGTTCTTCGTCATGCGTCGCACCAGCCAGACTGAGGATGTGCTGTTCAAACAGATCATCCAGGAACGGAAACTCCAGAAACAGTTATCCTACCAGGCCAGTCACGACGCCCTTACCGGCTTGATCAACCGGTTTGAATTCGAGAACCACCTGGAGCGGGCACTGGAAAGCGTTGTCACTGAGCAAGCAACACATGCGATGCTGTATATCGATCTGGATCAGTTCAAGATAGTCAACGATACCTGTGGTCATGTTGCAGGTGACGAACTGTTGCGGCAATTGTCGACGGTATTGCAACAGAAAATACGCAATAGCGATATCCTGGTGCGCCTCGGGGGTGATGAATTCGGCGTGTTACTGGAGCACTGTACGCCTGAACACACCATCAGCGTGGCAAATTCCCTGTTGAGTACCGTCCAGGAATTCCGTTTTGTATGGGAAGATAAAAGCTTCGTAATAGGCGCCAGTATAGGTGTCGTACTGGTCGACAAGGACAGCGGGGGCATTGCCAACATCATGAGTGCCGCCGATGCCGCCTGTTACAGCGCCAAGGATGCCGGCCGGAACCGCATTCATGTTTTCGGGAAGAACGACGCAATGATTGTTGATCGCTACGGGGAAATGCAGTGGGTAGCGCGAATCAACGAGGCCCTTGAAAACAACAGGTTCCAGCTATTCTGTCAGCAAATAATTTCGGTCGGCAGTACCGGTGCATGCCCGCTGGGTTTGATCGAAATCCTGGTTCGCATGAAAGACGAGAAAGGTAAACTGATCCCGCCAGGGGCATTTATCCCCGCGGCGGAACGATACAATCTCATGACATCCCTGGACCGCTGGGTAGTGAAAACGACCTTTGAGTGGTTAGACAGGAATTCACACATAACCGACCAACTGGGCAAGTGCTCGATCAACCTGTCAGGCCAGTCGATCAGTGATGCCCGGTTCCTGGATTACTTGCTGGACTTACTCACTGAATCCGCAGTCCCCGCAGGAAAGATCTGTTTTGAAATCACCGAGACAGCGGCGATTACCAACCTCAGCGAAGCAACGGAATTCATTTCGCGGTTGAAAGAAATCGGTTGTTCGTTTGCGCTTGACGATTTCGGCAGCGGCCTCTCATCATTTGCCTATTTAAAGAACCTGCCGGTAGATTATCTCAAGATCGACGGCAGCTTCGTCAAGGACATTGTAGACGACCCGATCGATGAGGCGATGGTCCGCTCCATTAATGAAATCGGTCACGTTATGGGCAAGGAAACGATCGCTGAATTTGTCGAAAATGACCAGATCCTGGAAAAACTGCACGACATCGGCGTTGATTATGCCCAAGGCTTCGGCATCGACACACCGAAACCGCTGGACCAGTTTGTGCCGTTATCTGGCGTACAACAACGCGCGACCGCGAACAAGTAAATAAAGCCCGAGTTTGTCCAGCACTCCCTGCGCCGGATACTATGGGTTCCCGGCAAATCAGTCGAAGCCCTGCAGGTACTGCCGACCCGGCCGTCTCCTTACCTAAAAAAGTCTTCCCCACCACAAATACAAAAGGCCCCGGATGGGGCCTTTATTGTTTGGCGGAGAGGAAGGGATTCGAACCCTTGTGCCCAGTTAAGGACCAACCGATTTCGAGTCGGTGCCGGTATGACCGCTTCGGTACCTCTCCAGAAAACTGGAATAACGGGTATATATCTGAAATATTTAGCACCCAATTAGGGTATTATAACCCCACAATCAATCAGGAATATCATCTGTGCAGGAATGACCAGGCAGTCTACACAAGCAGTACCGAACACGGCGCGATTCCAGCAAGCTGTTGCGGCTGCACATTCTAGCGCATGCACAGTGGCAACTGCCATGCCTGTGTTTCTACTGGGCTGCATACTCTGTCTCGGACTGATGGCCTGTGGACCTGCGCCCTCCATGCTGGAACAGGTTCAGCAGAAAAATGAGCTGATCGTCATTTCCCGCAACAGTGCAACGACCTACTATGAGGGTCCCAACGGACCAACCGGCTTTGAGTACGAACTGGCGAAACGCTTTGCCGATTACCTGGGCGTGGAGCTGCACATCGTTATCCCGCCCAACTTCAATGACATCCTGCCACTGGTCGCACTCGGTGACGCACACCTGGCAGCGGCCGGCCTTACCGCCACCGAGAAACGCCGGGAGAAGGTACGCTTCGGCCCGAATTACCACCAGATTACCCCGCAACTGGTTTATCGCAGCGGCTCAAAACGGCCCAGGTCAGCGGGCGACCTGCAGGGCACACTCGAAGTCGTTGCCGGCAGCAGTCACGAGGAGCGGCTGGAAGAACTCAAGCAGGAATTTACGGAACTGAGCTGGGAAGCCCAGCCGGAGCAAAGCAGCGAAGAACTGCTGACCCTGGTTTGGCAGCAATTGATCGACTATACCGTGGCGGATTCACACGAGCTTGCGGTAAACCGACACTATTACCCGGAGCTCAAACCCGCCTTTGACCTGGATGAACCCCAGCCCCTGGCATGGGCTTTCCCCAATAGTGAGGACAACAGCCTGTTCCTGGCGGCAGGCGCGTTCTTTAAACAGATCATGCACGACGGGACGCTGGAACAATTGATCGAACGCTACTTCGGACATATCGAGACATTCGATTATGTAGGCACGCGACGCTACCAGGCCCATGTCGAACAACGGCTCCCGCAGTACCTGGAGCTGTTTACCGAGGCAGCCAGCGGAATTGGAATGGACTGGCGACTGCTGGCCGCGATTGGTTACCAGGAATCCCACTGGGACCCGGGCGCGGTCTCACCCACCGGGGTGCGCGGATTGATGATGCTGACACGCAACGCCGCAAAGGACCTGGGTATAGAGAACCGCAGCGACCCGGTGCAAAGCATCATGGGCGGCGCCGAATATCTTGCGCGTATGGCGAAACGCCTGCCGGAGCATATTCCAGAACCGGATCGCACCTGGATGGCGCTGGCCGCCTACAATGTCGGGCTGGGACACCTGGAAGATGCCCGCAAGCTGACCATCAAGAACAAGGGTGACCCGGACAGGTGGGTGGACGTCAAAAAGAACCTGCCCCTGCTCAGCAAGAAAAAATGGTTCCAGCAAACCCGCTATGGCTATGCGCGTGGCCGCGAGCCGGTGCGCTATGTGCAGAATATCCGCACCTACTATGACATCCTGGTATGGCTTACGGAGCAGAAAGTGGCCGAAAACGGCCAGCCGCCTGAACCATTACGGTTCGATTCTCCGGCATTGTAAGCACGGAAACTACGGGGTACCGAGCAACTCTTCTTCGAGCGAGAGATAGACCTGGTAGGCATTGCGGCGGTTGGCCTCGGCGAACGCCGGCAGCGCCTCGAATTCACTCCAGTCGATCCCCGCGTATACCTCGTCAAACGGTAGCATTTCATCCACCGCCTGTTTCATCTGCTCGCGCAAAAAGGCAAGGTAGCGTCGTGTCAGGCGAATCGTCTCGTTAGGCTTCTCCGCCACACCGCCATGTCCGGGCACCAGCGCAACCAGTTTTTCATGCTCCATGCGTTCCAGCACCTGCACCCAGTGTTTGGTGTTCGAATCGCCCAGGAACGGCACCCGCCCCTCGAAAATAATATCGCCGGAAAACAGCACACGATCCGGTTCGACATACAGGGTCATGTCGCCATCCGAGTGGGCGTTACCTACCACAGTAACCGTGAAATCAACATCGCCCAGCCGGAAACGCGTGCCGTGCTTCAGCATCTGGTCCGGATACACCAGCCGGGTATCGTCGTTGACCCACGGATCCAGTGTAAAACGCCGATCCTCCAGGCGTTCCCGCGCATTTTCCGAGGCGAGATAGAGGTCGGACCCAACCGGCGCAAGGATTTCGGCATCGAGATCGGCAAATACCTGCAGGCCATAGATGTGGTCGGCGTGATAATGACTGACAACCACACGCACCACTGGCTGATCGGTAATTTCGCGGATCTTTTCCAGCAGCTTGTTTGCCAGTGACGGCGTGCCCAGCGCATCAAACACCACCACACCGGCACCGGTCACAACGACCCCGGCATTGGAGATAAAACCCTCGTTGTCCGTGGGAATGCCGGGCACGCCTTCAACGAAATAGACATGCTCTGACACCTGCTTCAGGGTCATGTCGACCGTCGTCGGCGCATATTCAACCGGTTGCTCGTCGGTCTCTGCAAATGACTGGGAAGTCACGCACAACAGGAGACTTGCCAGCAAGGTGCGCGCCAGGCAGGTCTTTTTAGCCTGTTTTTCCTGTGAAATACTCATCAAGTAAACAATACTACCTGTATCCGTTAGCGGCAAATGCCGCGTGCCTCAGTTGCGACGCCGGTCACGGAAGAATTCGCGCAAAAGCGCACCGCACGGCTCCGCCAACACGCCACCCGATGCCTCGACCCGGTGATTCAGGCCGGGCAACTCGAAGCCACGACAGAGACTGCTGACCGCCCCGCTCTTCGGGTCAAATGCTCCGAATACCACCCGGGCCACGCGGGCATGCACAATGGCGCCGACACACATCAGGCACGGCTCCAGCGTCACATAGAGGGTGGTATCAGCCAGCCGGTAGTTGCCCAGTGTCTGGCCGGCCGCGCGCAGGCACATCACCTCGGCATGCGCCGTGGGATCATGGCCGACTATGGGCTGGTTCCAGCCTTCGGCAATCATCTTGTCGCCGGCCACCAGCACGGCACCAACCGGCACTTCACCGGCCTCGGCGGCGCGAGCGGCGCAGGCCAGCGCCTGCTGCATCCAGTGTTCGTCGGGATTATTCATGGTGCTGGAAGCCAATCAAGATACTCCCGTCATTGCGAGCAAAGCGAAGCAATCTCCAGATTTCTGGCTGTTTGATCAGGAGATTGCCACGCCGCTATCGCGGTTCGCAATGACAGCCAGTCAGCTATTCCCACTTGATTGTAAACGAGCCATTTTTACAATTTAATATCAATGGCTTATTTGTTGTGTTAGGCGGTAATACCATGAAAAATACCATATTCAATAAATTCTGCCAATTGCCCGGAAAAATTGCTGATTGAGCACTGCCACACAGCACCCTAGGCTACCTTCCGGGCTTTGACTTCCAAGTGTATACCTTCCTGCACCTGCAGATAACTGATCACCGCAAACAGGTTGCTCGCCTGGGGATTCCCTTTTGGCCCGAACATACGCATGAGACTCTTGCTCGACTTGTCGAAGCCCCGGGAGAGTTTTCGAACCCGATCGTCGTGTTGATATAGTCGCGCAGCACCGCCTTGTCGGTATCGACGTCACCGGCTTCCCTGCCAGCCGGCAATGGCGGCATGACACATCCTTGTGACGGAGTGTTTCTATTCAGGCTAGCAGTCAGTCAGACACTACGGATGCCGGCAACGGCTGAAACTGATGTCAGTACTTGTCTGATCGACGGGTGTACCGACCCGGTGCCGGCACTCATTCTGCACCGCAACCAACCGGCCCAGCGCGAGCTCTTTCTGTGAGCGACGCCGTTCACATCGCGGGCCTGGAAACCCGCACCGTCCTAACGGCAGGGCAACTTCTTGATCATCCCGATCGGCAAGGGCCGGTTGCTGCTGCGCTCGATCCTCTTGAGCACCCGTTCAGTGATCCGCAGGATGAATTCACGAATCTTGCCCAGCGCGCCGTGACTTTGCACGGGAATCCTTGCCAGATAGCCCTCTCCCGCTTGGGCGCCGCAGAGAAATTGGCGTCAGGGCATGGTGAATGTCACCAGGATATGGGCATAATTAAGCGGGTGATAAGCTGTGAGTCGGTAATCCCTTACTCTTACCTGGGGTTCGCTGTCTCCAGCACCGGTAACAACAGCACACTGAGGCAGGCAATGATCAACAGCGGGCATGTACACATCCATCAGTTCAAACCGGATGGCGCAGTACTGGATGCCGCGGCTCTCGGCCAGTTCCAGCAGCAATGGGCCACCTACGGCAAGCTGGTCTCGAACAACTCGCTCTCACACCGCGAGGTAAAAGATATACTGCACGCCACCCTCTCCGAACGGTTCACTGCGCCCTTTGACTTTCTCGATATTGCATGCGGCGATGCGAGCATCATGACGGAGGCCCTGCACGGGGTCCCGGTTCGACACTACCACGGCATCGACCTGTCACAGCCGGCGCTGGAGCTGGCTGCGGCCAACCTGGCTGAACTGCCTTGCGAGGTCGATCTCGACCATCGGGACTTTTTCAAGGCGTTGGCACGCCGCACCGAGCATGCAGATGTTGCCTGGTGCAGCCTGTCGATCCACCATCTGGCGACAGACAACAAACTCGACGTGCTGAGGGCAATCCACGACGCACTGGGACGGGGCGGTGTCTTCCTCCTCTATGAGCCGACCTGTGGCAATGGCGAAGACCGCGAGGCTTACCTGGAACGCTTCCTGCAGACAAACTTCCGGCTATGGGACTACCTGAGCAAGCCGGAGTGGGAGCAGATGTGGGATCACGTGTCGACCTGTGACTTTCCGGAGGGTGCCGATCAGTGGCTTGAACTCGGCCGCGCTGCAGGCTTCGGCTCTGGCCGGCAGGTGTTCGCCGACCCGACGGATTTCTACCACCTCTTCCGCTTCAACGTATGAGGGGGATTTAGCGGGCGAAACGACCTGATGCCGCATCCGGATTTCCGTAAGCCGATTACCGGTTATGGCTACATCGTGGTTAGCGATGTCATCGGGCTGGTCATGCACAGGTACAAGAAACGGATGAGAGATAACCGGTGGCATCGAGGGCAAGGCATCGAAACCGCCAGTCATTCATTACTACACAGTAACAAGGTGTAATTCATGTCAGACCCTAAATCGCTCTATCTGCCGATTCCTTGATTGCCGCAGGATGCTTGATGACGGATAGCGGTGATACGGGTTTTAAGAAAGACATGATTTCCTCTGTCATTGTGGGTAGCGCGGAGTCGCCGGATCCCGTTTTGGAGCGAGTCATGGAGTCGGAAGAGGACGGGATACATGAGAATGTCGTCGTGATGGAATCATTTCCGGTTCAAATAAGGTTGATGGGAGCCCGATACATTATTGACGAACTCAACGCGATGGAGAGGAAACGCATGCCCGGGTTTCTGGAGTAATGTGGCCCATGGCAAGAACCCGTTCAACAAGGTATAAAATGGCGCTTTTGTTTATGATCCTGCCGCTAGTTGGTTTTGCCCAACATGATTTGAGCGACAAGCCACTTAAACAAAATGAGCCCACAGCACAAAAAGCTGACATTGTCCTAGGAATGTCCGGGGCATTCAGCGGAACATCGGCCAGGCTGGGTAGCGCGCTGTACAATGGAATGTCCGTCTACTTTGAGCATATTAATGCCCAGGGTGGCATCAACGGCAGGTCAATCCGTCTGCAAGAATACGATGATGGTTACGACCCTGAACCCGCCATAAAAAATACCTTAAAATTAATTGAGGAAGATAAAGTTTCCGCCCTGATCGGTTACATCGGCACACCTACCGTAACGCGCGTTTTACCACTGCTTAATATCTACGACAATAAAAATCTTTTGCTGTTTTTCCCCTTTACCGGTGCTGAGCCCCAGCGTCAGCCGCCATTCAGCGCTTACGCCTATAATTTGCGGCCCTCATACCGCCAGGAAACCAGGGGCCTGGTTGATCACCTGGTCAACATTGGCAGAGACAGGATTGCCGTTTTTTATCAGGCAGACGCCTATGGCAGAAGCGGTTGGGATGGCGTGCGCAGAGCATTAAAAGAGCATGGTTTGAGTATTGTTGGAGAAGCAACTTACCGTAGAGGAACGCCCTATGACGAGAGTTTTAATCAACAGGTAGAGATTTTGCGGGAATCCACGCCGGATGTGGTTATTTCCATAGGCGCCTACGCCGCCGCGGCCGGATTTATCCGGGATAGCAGAAATGCCGATTGGGCTGTACCTATCGCAAATATCTCGTTTGTCGATAGTGAAAGTTTGCTCGGGTTGCTGGTAGCCGAGTCATCATCAAGCGGCAGGGACTACACCGCCAACCTGATCAATTCCGAGGTGGTACCCAACTATCACGACGATAGTTACCCTGCCGCGCTCGAGTATCGCCGGTTAATGCAGGAAAATGATCTTGAGGAGCTGGGGTTTGTCAGCTTTGAGGGCTATTTAAACGCTAAACTGATGGTCGAAATATTACGGCGTACGGGAGGCGATATAAACCGGGCCAACATTAAAAGCACCATGAATACCCTGGTTGACCATGATATCGGGATTGGTGAACGCGTGCATTTTAGCGAGGCAAATAACCAGGGCCTGCAAAGCGTTTATTTCAACACCGTACAGGATGGGCATTATGTGAGCATCGATGATTGGTCAGGCTGGAGTCCCGGTGTCCCGCCTCTTTAAAAAAACTCTCATTGTTGTAGTGGTGCTGTTCGGGTTGATCTCGACCAGCATCTCAATATTATCTGCCTGGTCGATCTACACCGGCATGACACAGGAGTTTGACGTCAAAGGCCATTCTATCGGCAGCATTCTGGCCGAAGCGAGCATTGCGGCCCTGATGGCAGATAACCCGGCGGCACTGCAATCCACGATTGATGAATACCTGGGAGTTGAGGGTGTTTCTCATGTGTTAATAGCCGACAGGGCGGGTGACATCGTTGCACACACTTTTGTTCCGGGTATCCCGAATGATATTGCGCAACTCACGCACAATTTGAAGCTTGACCTGGTAAACCACCGGGCCGGTACGTTTGACAATGACATCCACGAAATGGAGCGTCATCAAAACATTGTTTCACCCATTTTAGGCGGTGAGGCGGGTTACGTGCTGGTGGGTATGGATAAAAGCCTGATCAAGGATCAGATTCTGTCTATTATCCTGCAGCAGCAGGGCATCGTTTTATTATTAATGATCCTGAGTATCATCATTACGTACTTTCTGATCGATAAAATCTCGCAGCCCTTAACTGTTCTGAACCGGCACGCTGAAAAACTGGCCAGCGTGGATATTGAAAATATCGACTGCTTCAAGCACGAAATTGCGCGACTGACCAGTCACTCACACGATGAAATTGGCGAGCTGGCCAAATCATTTATTTTCATGGAGGACGCCCTCGCAGAATCAGTTAAAACCCTGGCCAGCAATGTCGCAGCCCAGGAGCGGATTAACACTGAACTGGCTGTAGCCAGGGAAATCCAGCTAAAAATGCTGCCGGATCAGGCCACCTTGAAGAAACTGCACAAGAACGTAATTGTTTATGCCATGGTGCGCTCGGCCAAAGAAGTGGGCGGAGATCTTTTCGATTGTTTTTACCTGGGCGAACACGGCGCAGATTCAAAAACCGGTGAGTTTGGCAGAAAGCTGTTTTTTGTAATCGGTGATGTTGCCGGTAAAGGCGTGCCAGCGGCATTATTCATGTCAATGACCTGCACCTTGCTAAGGACCAAGGCCAATAATTATTCCCAACCCGGCGATTTGCTGCAATCGGTTAACAGGGAGCTGTGTGTCAACAATGATGCCTGCATGTTCGTGACGGTATTTTGCGGCGTGCTGGATTTACAGACTGGCAAACTGGTGTACTGCTCAGCCGGGCACGATTCGCCGTTTGTTTTATCGCCTGCAGATGGTGTTACAAACCTGGAATGCAAGCCGGGTATCGCCCTGGGCGTACTGGATAAGGCCGTGTACGAAAATGGGAATCATCAACTTTCGAGCAGTGACACCCTGTTTTTATACACCGATGGCGTGACCGAGGCGAAAGACATGGAAGGGCAATTATATTCCGTGCCGCGCCTTGTGGAACTTTTAAATGGGCAGTTAAAGGCCAACCCTGAGACGATATTAAAAGCTGTGATTGAAGATATTGATCGATTTGCGGATGAAGCACCACAGGCAGATGACATTACGATGATGGCGATTCATACCAGGCTGGATGACAAGTGTTAACAGTCGCTGGGATGCTTACGCCATAGTGACAGAATTCATCGCCTCTTCCAGAGTAGGAAAATGCTCAAATATTTGCAGGAAACCGCTGATCTCCAGCACTTCCTGCACCTGCTGATTACCCCGGCAAAGAGAAACACGGCCTCCCTGCTTCTTTAATGTCCTGGAAAGCTTCAGCAGCACCCGCAGGCCGGAGCTGGCAATATATTCTGTCATACCAAAATCAATCACGATGAATTTTGCACCCTCATCAACCTTGTTCATCAGTTGTGTTTCAGCCTCGGGCGCCGTGACTGTGTCCAGGCTGCCGTTAAATTGTGCAACCAATATACTTTCCGTGTAAGTCAGAATAACTTTCATACAAATTTTCCGTTAAATGGTTTTCGAGTCAGGTCGATCACCACTGACAGATTCATCCGGGATGCTTTTGGACAATGTCAGCACATTTTTGCCGTCGATTCGCTGATACTGCATTTCGTCCATGATTTTACCAACAATGTAGATGCCCAGGCCGCCTAATTCTCTGTTTTCGGGATTGCTTGATAAATCAGGCCTGGATTGAGTCAGTGGGTTGAAGAATCGAGCATTGTCAGTGACGATCAGAATCAGGGTGTCACTGGATATCGCTATTTCGACATTGATTTTGCCAGATGAGTTCCGGTTGTCTGTAAAACCGTATTTAATAATGTTCCCGACGATTTCATCCAACACTACTTTCATCTGCAGCGAAAGCCGTTGATTCAGTCCTGCGCGGATCGAAAAACTCTCGATGCTCTCATTCAGGTGAGCAATATCCGTGAGTTGGTTATTCAGGGTAAGTGAGTAATGCACAACGACACTAACCCGGAGCGCCTGCCTCAGACTCAAGCAATCCGCCATAACGCGCCAGTGTCTGGACCACATTCTCCAGCAACATCGTGACATCGAGCACGAAATTGCGTTCAGTTTCTGTCATTTGCCGTTCGCTGGCGAAATAATTCTGCCGTAACCTCTTCATCATCTCGGTACGATCCTGGGTCAGCTGTTCCAGCGTCTCGACCTCCCCACTGTCTTTGGACTCTATTGCATCGATTGCAGTCAGAATCATGAAGTCGACGCTTTCCAGAATGTTTCGCCCGAGTTCTTCAGCCTTTCCGCCATGATCAACGGTGGAGAAGTGACTGACGAGCTGATACACGTAACCCTCCAGGCTGACAAGCTGCTCCTGTGATTTTGCGACCTGTATCAGCCTTTCCGATACTTCCGTTGCCAGGCGCCTCCTCGACATCGCGCTGAATGTAGCACTAATCGTTTGGTTGATACTCCCGAATGCGTCATGGTAATCCGCAGGGCTCGGCAAGCCGGCCCGATCGGTTTCCGGCCGCGCAAAATCGATATACGCCGGCAACCTTCCCAGCAACCGGGATTGCTCTTTCTCAAGCAGCAGTAACGCCGTACTGGGGCTCTCTGCCGCCCGGTCATGCAGGAATTCAGTGGCCGAAAGTATCTCTGCTGTGGATGGCGGAAAGCGCTGCTCGATGAAATCGTACACAGGTTTCCTGACTGTCAGAAGAATCAACGCACCCGCCAGTTGAAACCCCAATGCCAAAACAATCACCTGACCGCCCGGATCTCCGACGACAGTCCTTGCGAGGGTCAACACCAGGGGCAGGCCGGAAAAGCTCTCCACAAAGAAGATCAGGAAAAACACGGTGGTCGTAATCGCATCGAACGCGACCTGACCCATGACGACCTGCCTGGCGCGGCCATGCACGTTCGAGGAAAATATATAAGTCAGTATACCTGTGCCGGCCTGCACCCCATAGATCGACATCGCAGCCTCTTCCAGGCTCAACAATCCGGCGGAAGCCAGCGCGACTGCAATCAGTACCATGGCTATATTGGACTGGATCAGTACTGTCAGCAGCATCCCGGCCAGGAATGCGGGCAGGTAAAGACCGGCCATGCCTTCCAGCACGGTGTGTACCCAGGCACTTCCCGCGAATCCACCCGCACCCTCCTTGACCAGGAATAGCCCGTACATGATCATGGCGATGCCGAAGAGCGCGCCATGAGCATGCACCAGTTTCCTGGGAGCGCGAAATGTCAGCCCGAGCGCTGTCACGCCAAGCACGATCAGCGCAAAGACTTTAATCGTCAGCATGGATAAAAAGATGATCAGGCTGCTGCCAACATTGCCCCAGAAGATGATCGGCCCGCTTTCCCTGACTTTCAGTAGATTCGCCTGCACAAAACCAGCCAGGATGAATGCGACAGCCTTGCCGCTCTGGGTAAAGAAGCCCAGGAACAGGCCGGCAAATAACTCGCCGATCCCACGCTCGCTGACATTCGTGACTTTTTCCCGAAAACCGCTACCGGTCATTTGCTGAAAATGTTCACCGGCAAAATGAATCCCGACCAGGAAAATCCCGATCCCCCCGAGAACCAGTGCGCCCAGTTCCGCCACGGATTTATTACCGGTGCCCAACTCAATAGCCGCCCATGCATCAGCCGGCCAAATCCCGAGTAGTCCGCCAAACAAAAGCCCGATTACCGAAGCTAATGCTGTAAAGGCCATAAGTAGCACAGACTTACCTTGCCCTTTCACAGGACGACTCCTTCTATGCCTTGATATCGATCTGCAGTGAACGCGGCAGGTCCTGCGGCAAGTCATTTTCAGCAACCCCTGTATGCTTGAAGTGGCCTACTTAATTCGGACACCAGGTTAAGGCTGTAAAATGCCATAACGAGGCGAGGAATGACAACAGAGACGAGAAAGAGACGGGATTACACGGAAGAATTCAAGAGGGATGCAGTGGCGCCGGTAACAGAACAGGGTTACAAGCCCTCCGAGGCAGCCCGGAGCCTGGGTATTGGGGATAACCTGATACGGCGCTGGAAGCGGGAGTTCGAGGAAGCGGCTCCCGGTGCGGGGCTGGGTGCGGATGAACGCGAGGAACTGATGCGGCTGCGGAAAGAAGTCCGCATGTTGTGCAACTTTCCCTATTCCCACTCGATGGTCGCCGGCGGCTTGCCGGAAATATCGTACGCCACGCGCGAGATGTGCGGCACTTCATTGATGATACGACGCGATACCGTATCCAGGAATTCATAGGGCAAGTGCGCCCAGCGGGCCGTCATGAAATCGATAGTCTCCACGGCACGCAATGCCACCACCCAGGAATAGCGACGCCCGTCGCCGGTCACCCCCACCGAACGCACCGGCAGAAACACCGTGAAGGCCTGGCTGACCTTGTCATACAGGTCATTATTGCGCAGTTCCTCGATGAAGATGTGATCGGCCAGGCGCAGGCAGTCGGCGTATTCCTTTTTCACCTCGCCGAGGATGCGCACGCCCAGACCGGGACCCGGGAAGGGGTGGCGATAGACCATGTCATAGGGCAGACCGAGTTCAACGCCGAGCTTGCGCACCTCGTCCTTGAACAGCTCACGCAGCGGCTCCAGAAGTTCCAGCTTCATCTCCTCGGGCAGGCCACCGACATTGTGATGCGACTTGATCAGGTGCGCCTTGCCGGTGCTGGCGCCGGCCGACTCGATCACGTCGGGATAAATCGTACCCTGTGCCAGCCAGCGGGTATCCTCAGGCAGCTTGCCGGCCTCTTCCTCGAACACCTCGATAAACAGGTTACCGATGACCTTGCGTTTCTGCTCCGGGTCCGCCACGCCTTCCAGCGCAGCCAGGAAGCGTTGTTCGGCATCAACCCGGATAACATGCACGCCCATGTGCTCGGCAAAGGTGGCCATCACCTGGTCACCCTCGTGATGGCGCAGCAGTCCATTATCGACAAACACACACACCAGCTGGTCGCCAATCGCCTTGTGCAACAGGGCGGCAACCACCGAAGAGTCGACGCCACCGGACAGGCCCAGCAGCACCTTGCCGCTACCAACCTGTGCACGAATATCATAGATGCTGCTCTCGACGATATGATCCGACGTCCACAGTGCATCACAGTCGCAGATTTCGATCACGAAACGCTGCAGGATCCGGCCGCCCTGGTGGGTGTGCGTCACTTCCGGGTGGAACTGGATGCCATAGTAACCGCGTGCGTCATCCGCCATGCCGGCGATAGGCGCGCTGTCGGTGCTGGCAATCACCTTGAATCCTTCCGGCAACTGCATGACGCGATCGCCATGACTCATCCATACATCGAGCAGGCCGTAACCATCTTCGGTGGCGTGATCCTCGATATCCTTGAGCAGGCGGGAATGCCCGCGCGCGCGCACCTGCGCATAACCGTATTCATGGTGATCGGCGTTCTCCACCTGGCCACCGAGCTGTGCCGCCATACTCTGCATGCCATAGCAAATACCAAGCACGGGCATGCCACTGGAAAACACGACCTCCGGTACACGCGGGGCCTCGGCAGCCGTGGCCGTCTCGGGTCCGCCGGACAGGATGAAGCCGCGCGCGGCAAATTCTTCAATTCTTTCCGGCTCGATATCCCATGGAAAGATCTCGCAATAGACACCCAGTTCACGCACGCGGCGCGCAATCAGCTGGGTGTACTGGGAGCCGAAATCCAGTATCAGGATCCGGTGGGCATGAATATTGTCAGTCATGAAAGTGTACGGACAGGGTCGCCGATGCTGCCTCAGCTTTCCGTTCGGTAGTTCGGCGCTTCCTTGGTAATCGAAACATCGTGTACGTGGCTCTCACGCATGCCGGCATTGGTCACGCGGATAAACTCGGGACGGGTGCGCATCTCCTCGATGCTGGCACAGCCGGTATAGCCCATGCTGGAACGCACCCCGCCCATCAACTGATGCAGGATCGCAATCATGGAACCCTTGTACGGGACCCGACCCTCGATGCCCTCAGGGACCAGCTTGTCCTGTTCACCGCCTTCCTGGAAGTAGCGGTCACTGGAACCCTGCTTCATGGCACCCAGCGAACCCATGCCACGGTAGGCCTTGTAGGACCGGCCCTGGTAAAGCTCGACCTCGCCCGGCGCCTCCTCGGTACCGGCAAGCATGCTGCCGATCATCACCGACCAGGCCCCGGCCGCCAGCGCCTTGGCCACGTCACCCGAATAGCGGATACCACCATCGGCGATCAGCGGGATACCGTCCTTGCGCAACTCTTCCGCGACATTGGCAACAGCACTGATTTGCGGCACACCGATACCGGAAATGATCCGCGTGGTACAGATCGAGCCCGGGCCAATACCGACCTTGACGGCGTCTGCCCCGGCATCAACCAGTGCACGTGCCGCTGCCGCGGTGGCGATGTTGCCGCCGATCACCTGCAGCTGTGGATAATGTTGTTTCACCCAGCGCACCCGGTCCAGCACACCCTGCGAGTGACCATGTGCAGTGTCGACGATGACCACGTCGGCCTCGGCCTGTGCCAGCGCATCGATACGCGCCTCGCTATCGCCGCCGGTACCGACTGCTGCCCCGACACGCAGGCGACTGTGCTCGTCCTTGCAGGCGTTGGGAAAATCGGTGGACTTCTGGATGTCCTTCACGGTAATCATGCCGCGCAACTTGAAGTCATCGTTGATGACCAGCACACGCTCAATGCGATGCTTGTGCAACAGCGCAATGACCTCTTCCCGGGAGGCACCTTCCCTGACTGTCACCAGTTGATCCTTCGGTGTCATCACACTGGTGACGGGCTTGCTCAGATTGGTTTCAAAGCGACGGTCACGACTGGTGACGATACCAATGAGGTCGTCACCATCCACCACCGGCACGCCGGAAATATTGTTGGCGCGAGTCAACGCGATCACATCCTCGATGCTGGTATCCGGGGACACCGTGATGGGGTCTTTGATGACACCGCTCTCGAACTTCTTGACGCCACGCACCTCGGCAGCCTGTTGCTCGATGCTGAGATTTTTGTGCACAATGCCGATGCCGCCTTCCTGCGCCAGTGTGATGGCAAGGCGTGCCTCGGTGACGGTATCCATGGCCGCCGAGAGTACCGGGATGTTCAGACGAATATCGCGGGTCAGCTGACTGTGCAGGCTGACGTCGCGCGGCAGGACAGTGGAATGCGCAGGCAATAGCAGGACATCGTCAAAGGTAAGGGCTTCCTGCACTATGCGCATAGGGTTCGGTTTCCGCCGGTTGAAGTTGACCGCTGATTATAGGGACTGGGGCTGCCCCGGTAAACCGCACTGTACTGCTTTTCGGCGCCAATCCGCTTAAATTTTCTCCGCCCGGGACGCGAACGCAGTCCGGATTCGGGTATCCTTGTCCCCCATGTCGGAATCCGCCACAGAACAGGGCATGATGCCGCCGGAACGCGAGGTATTCAGTGTCTCCCGGCTCAACCAGACAGCACGCACCCTGCTGGAGCAGGGCCTGGCGCGCGTCTGGATTGAGGGCGAACTGTCTAACATCGCCCGCCCCTCTTCCGGCCACCTCTATTTCACGCTCAAGGACAGCCAGGCGCAGGTGCGTGGCGCCATGTTCCGCAGCCGTAACCAGTTGCTGCGCTTTCGACCGGAAGAAGGCATGCAGGTACTGGTGCGGGCAAAGGTCAGCCTGTACGAGGCACGTGGTGACTACCAGCTGATTGCCGAGAGCATGCAGGAGGCCGGTGACGGTGTCTTGCAACGTGCCTTCGACGCCCTGAAGGAGAAACTTGAAGCCGAGGGGCTGTTTGATGCGGCCGGGAAAAAGACCCTGCCCGCCCTGCCGACACGTATTGGCGTCATCACCTCGCCAACCGGCGCAGCTATCCGTGATGTACTCAGTGTACTGCGGCGGCGTTTTCCCGCCATCCCGGTACTGATTTATCCGGTTCCTGTACAGGGCAAGGACGCCGGCAATGAGATCGCTGCCATGTTGCACACCGCCGCAAACCGCAACGAGTGTGATGTGTTGATAGTCACGCGTGGCGGTGGTTCGCTGGAAGACCTGTGGGCGTTCAATGAGGAAACCGTGGCACGCGCACTGCATGCCTGTCACATCCCGGTCGTCAGTGCAGTCGGTCACGAGGTGGACTTTACTATCGCCGACTTTGTCGCTGATCAGCGCGCGCCCACGCCATCGGCCGCCGCCGAACTGCTGAGCCCAGACCAGGGAGAATGGCTGCAGCAGGTAACCGGCCTGGCACAGCGCATCACCCGCCACATGCAACAACGCGCGGTCGATGCCCGCCAGCGCATGACCTGGCTGGAACAACGCCTGAAGCTGCGCCACCCGGGCCAGCACCTGCGCCAGCAGGCCCAGCGCCTGGACGAGCTGGAGGGCCGCATGCGGCTGGCCACACGCTCATATTTCAATAACTTGCGAGCCTCTCTTCAGGTAGCACTCGCAGCACTGAAACAGCAAACCCCGACGCATCGTATCCATCGTACCGAGCTGCAAAGACATGCACTCGAGCAACGCCTGCACACCGCCATACACACGTTGCTGCAGACCCGGCAACGCCAGCTTGCAGTCGCCTGCCGGTCACTGGATACCATCAGCCCGCTAGCGACGCTGCAACGCGGCTATGCCATTGTCAGCCGACCGGGGCAACGCAAAATCCTGCGCACGGCCGCCGACATCAAGCCCGGCGAACAGGTCGAGACACGACTTGCCGACGGTAAACTTTTATGTACGGTTGATGAGGTAAAGTCGTCCTGAAATGCACACACTAGCCTTGTCATTGCGAGCGAAGCGCAACAATCTCATAACGTGGGATCCTCATTAAGAGATTGCTTCGTCACCTTGTTCCTCGCAATGACGTAACCTTGGAACTGCCAGACACATAATCACTCAGGAACCAGATCATGCACCGCATCACGGCCCACATCCTGCTTGTTGTTCTACTGCTCACCACCTCACCTATCTTTGCCCTGCCCCCCGACACCACCCCGGTCCCCGGCGGTATCGCCATTATCAAGCTGCCTGCGGATATCGACCCTGCCAGCGCACGCTACCGGGATCGCAAAGTGCTGATCACAAACAAAGACAGTGAGAACACAGCCGTGATCGGCCTGTCACTGGGCACCAAACCGGGCCGCCATCATCTGGACGCAAAAACCGTACAGGGCAAGCCGCTCACTATCGCCTTTAGTGTCAATGCAAAAGACTACGAAGAACAACGCATCACCATCAAGGACAAGCGCAAGGTAAACCCCGAGAAGCGCGACATGGAACGTATCATCCGCGAGAAAAAATCAATCAATACCGCACTGGAGCACTGGTCGGACCAGGACAACGTCGTGGTGACATTCCGCAGGCCGGTTGATGGCGAGACCAGCAGCCCGTTTGGGCTGCGGCGCTTCTTTAACGACCAGCCACGCAAGCCACACAGTGGCCTCGATATTGCCGCCCCGGAAGGCACGCCGATCATGGCCCCTGCCCCGGGTACCATTATTAATACCGGCGACTACTTCTTCAACGGCAACACCGTGTTCATCGATCACGGCCAGGGACTGGTCACCATGTATTGCCACATGAACACCATTGACGTCGCACCTGGCGCTCGCGTCGAAACAGGCGACGTGATTGGGAAAATCGGCATGACCGGCCGCGTCACCGGCCCGCACCTGCACTGGGGCGTCAGCCTGAACGATGCACGCGTGGACCCAATGCTGTTTTTGCCCGCCCGGGAAAGCTCAAAACCTTAATCTTGCACCAGGCAACAGAAAGCACAAATACAGGCCATCAGACTCCAACAGACAATCATGGAAAAAAGATGAGTGGCACCAATGAAACAGGCTATGGCCCGCTAGGGGAACTTATCGGTGTCTGGAAGGGCGATAAAGGGCTTGACGTTGCTCCTGAACCGGACGGCGCTGAGAACAATCCTTACTATGAAACCATTACCTATAGCGCCATTGGTGATGTCACCAACGCGGAGTCGCAGGTGCTGGCGGCCGTCCACTATCGTCAAATCGTCCAACGCAAATCAAACGACAGGGTCTTTCATGACGAATCCGGTTACTGGATGTGGGATGCAGAGGCAGGGATCATCATGCATTCACTGACCATACCCCGGGCAGTCAGTGTACTTGCCGGAGGAACCTACAACGGTGAGAAAACAGGGGATGGCAGCGCAATCCTGGAAGTCTCTGCAAAACTTGATGACAAAGACTGGCAAATCATTCAATCACCCTTCATGCAGCGCAATGCGCGTACTACAGAGTTTCGCCACCGGGTCACTGCAGGAAATGGCAGGCTTTCATATTCAGAAACGACAATTGTAGAGATCTATGGAAAGCTGTTTGAGCATACCGACCAGAATGAATTGATACGTCAGTAAGTCCAGGTGCGGCACCGGTTACCGTAACATTATTTGATCACGATCAAGTTACAGAACCAGCCGCTGATCTATCCTGATAACCGGATTAATCAACCCCGTTACCGCAACATGCAACTTTCCGGCTTTCCGTATCTTGTCCTGTCCGTTCTGCTGGTGCTGATGGCTGGTGGCGCTGCCGCTTCCGAGCCTTGCACCCCTTTCGAGGGCGGGCGTGTCGATGCAAAGCTGCTGGCGGAAATGCGGGAAGCTGCAACAGAGGGTCGCCTGTACCGCATCCTTCCCGGCAACTCACGGGTCGGATTCTGTGTGCGACATTTCCCACGCCAGGAATTCCGTGGTGAATTTACCAACATCGTCGGCGGCCTCAGCCTGCCACCTGCAGTGGGTAGCCCTGGAAGGGCGCTGCTGCTGATACATACCACCAGCATGGAATCCAGCAATCCCGACCTCGACTCGCTGGTCCAGGGCCACGGCTTCATGGATATCGAACACTACCCCGAGATCCTGTTCGAAGGCCGGGAGTTCCATTGGCACAACCCGATACACGCCTACATCTACGGGGACCTGACCCTGCATGGCGTCAAGCAGCCCGTGGCATTCGATATCGAGGTTGACGTACTCGATAGTGGCCAGGACGGCCGTCCGGAACAAATTTACATACGTGGTACCGGCCAGGTTGACCGGGTGGAGTTCGACATGCGCAGTCACCGGTTCATGGTTAGCCAGACCGTACGTCTTTGCCTGTCTATCGAACTGGAACGGTGGGAGCAGTAACGCGCAGCTACAGTGCCATGACAGGTTCCTGCCGGTTGCCCGGCACGACTTGCATCACGCGCCTGGCGCTCGCATCCAGACAGCTGACGTGATCGGCAAGATCTGCATGAAACGTCATTTCCCCGGCTCGTCTGCAACATGCGAACACACCCCTGCTCCGTTTACCGGATGTAAACTTCCTCTGGTCCGGTTTGCTGGATACAGTCTCCTTAATCAGAAATACATGATCCGGTAACCGGGTTATGTATACTACTGTCACAGGGTGTTAATTGCGGAAAGACGAATTTACCTTTAACTCTCTTGGGCACCACCATCCGGGGCAGTCATGACTAAACACCACGATGCGCTTAACGACCTGAACAAACATATTCCCCTGCGTAATAAATTAGCTGCCGCACACGAATCAATTAGAGATGTTTTCCCGTTCATTGCCCGCATTGCTATTGCGATCTACGACCCCAAAACAACCCTCCTGAAAACCTTCGTGCACAGCAGCGGGGACGACAACCCGCTTGATCATTACCAGGCGCTGCTGGAAGACGCCCCATCACTCAAGGCAATACTGGACAAGGGCCTGCCACGCGTCATCAATAACCAGCTGACTTATGAGGACAGCGAGCATGAGCATACCCGAAGGATCGGCCGCCAGGGGTATGCCGCCAGCTATACACTGCCAATATTTAGTGACGGTAATTTTATTGGCTTTATATTCTTCAATTCGTATGAGAAAGACGTATTTTCAGAGAACGCCCTGAGCCAGATAGATGTATATGGCCACATGATCTCCCTGATGGTGATCAATGAATTAACCTCGATTCACACGCTGACCGCCGCAGTCAAGACAACAGGCCATATCACTCACACCCGCGACCCGGAAACGGGCAGTCACATTGATCGCATGTCACGCTATAGCCGACTCATTGCCAGCGCCCTGGCAGAAGACTATGACCTGGATGACAGTTATATCGAACATATCTTCATGTTTTCCCCCTTGCACGATATCGGCAAGATTGGCATCCCCGACAAAATACTGCTCAAGCCCGGGCAACTCGATGATGCAGAAGCAGCCATAATGAGAACGCATGCACACAAGGGGCGTGAAATCATTGACGATCTTATCAGGAACTTTGGCCTGGAGAACGTTGAATACATGAACGTACTGCGCAATATTGCAGAACACCATCATGAGGCGGTAAACGGCAGCGGCTATCCCGCCGGGATGCAGGGCGACCAGATTCCTTTGGAGGCGCGTATCGTCGCGGTCGCCGATGTCTTTGATGCGCTGACCAGCCAACGCCCCTACAAGGATGCGTGGAGCAATGAAGACGCAATTGCAACCCTGCATGAACTTGCCGGCGAGACGCTGGACAGGGACTGCGTCAAGGCGCTGATTGAAAATATCGAAGAAGTAGAGCAAATACAGAAACAGTTTGTTGAAAATAACTACGGGTGAAGCTACTCAGCTGGATACCAGCCTCAGGCGCCAATCCGCACCGGGATGCGTCGCTGCCCGAAGCCGCCCTCATAACTGCCAAACCGCCCCGCTATCGCAGCACCACAATCCGGACAGTGTCCGTGTTTGGTTAACCGATAGTCCAGGATGCGGTGCCAGTCGCGAATTATGAGTGGCTCGCTGCAATCCGGGCAGCAGGTGGTACCACCCTCATGGTCATGCACATTACCGGTATAGACATAGCGCACGCCCTCGGCCCGGGCAATATGCCGTGCTCTTGAGAGCACCTCGGGCGTCGTTCCCTGTGCCTCCAGCAACCTGAAGTCCGGATGAAAGGCCGTGAAATGCAGCGGCACATCCTGACCCAGTTCTTTCACTATCCACTTGCTCATGGCCTCGATTTCCTGGTCCGAATCGTTGTAGCCGGGAATCAGCAAGGTGGTGATTTCCGTCCACACCTGCGTTTCATGGTGCAGGTAGACCAGCGAATCGAGTACCGGCTGCAAGTGCGAACCGGTCAGCTTGTAATAAAACTCGTCCGTAAATGCCTTCAGGTCCACATTGGCGGCATCCATTGCCGCGTAAAACTCGCGCCCCGGTTCAGCATGGATATAACCCGCTGTTACCGCCACGGTCTGGATGCCCTGCGCGTGACAGGCAGTTGCCGTATCGATGGCATACTCGGCAAAGATCACCGGGTCGTTGTAGGTGAAGGCAACGCTCTTGCAGCCCGAGGTTTGCGCCGCCAGCGCGATTGCCTCCGGACTGGCCTGGTCCATCAACCGGTCCATGTCCCTGGATTTGCTGATATCCCAGTTCTGGCAGAACTTGCAGGCCAGGTTGCAGCCGGCCGTGCCAAACGACAGCACCGAGGAACCCGGATAGAAGTGATTCAACGGCTTCTTCTCGATGGGGTCGATGCAGAAACCGGACGAACGCCCGTAGGTCGTCAGCACCATCCGGTCACCTTCACGCATGCGCACAAAGCAGGCACCACGCTGACCTTCCTTCAGTTTGCAGTCGCGCGGACACAGATCACACTGAATACGCCCGTCCGGCAACGGGTGCCACCAGCGCGCAGGGAACGGCTGCATGGTTACTTCAGGGCTGTTCATGGTCCGCCTCGACCGGCTCTCTCCACTTCGTCACGCTGTAGCGTGACAGGCAGATATCCTCGTGCCAGAAATCGGCCGGCAAGCCGGCCTTGCGCTTGAGCTGTGCCAGATAGTCAGCCGGCTCTGGCAGCGACGCCCACACCTGCGGCAGGAAGGTGCCACGCGCACTGCCGTATTGCAGCACCACGCCGTCAACACCGGGGCGCAACTGCTTAAGGACATGCTGCTCGGAGTCAAACTGCATATCCCTGGCTCCGGAAAGCAACGACACCTCGATGCGCGTTCGTGACAGCTCTCGGGCATCCAGTGGCTGAAAACGCGGGTCGCGCAATGCCGCCGCAATAGCATTGGCATGCACGTCTTCTGCCAGTGAACGGTACGCTTCAAGACTGCCAATACAACCGCGCAGCGCACCCTGCTGTGTCAGGGTAACGAAACTGGCGCCCGGCTCGTGCAACCAGGATGGCGTATCGTGATCGATACCCTGTTCACCCAGCTGCCGCGCAATCGCACAACGCGCCACTGCCAGCAGGGTCTCGCCCTGTTCATGTTTAACCGCAGTCATCGTGCTGACTCATAGAAGGCAATCGCGGCATATCCCACCACGCGGGCCTTGTCACCCGCCGTGTCACCCGAGTTGCGCAAGTCCAGCAGCTCGGACTGCAGGGCATGACGACCGGCAAAGGCCAGCAGCCCGTTCACCGGCGTGGCGCCACAGGCCTGTTCATGGTCAAGGTCCGGCTGCAGGGCAAGGATATGCTCCACGGTTTGCCGGTCAACGCGCCGTGCCACGTCGTAGGACAGGAAGTGCGAGAGGTCGGAACTGATGACGATCAGTGTTTCTTCGCCGCCCCACACACGCTCCAGTACGCCGGCAACCTCCTCCGCCGTGGCGTTGCCGACAGCCAGCGGCAACAGGCGGAAGCTACCCAGCACGGTCTGCAGAAAAGGCAGGTGCACTTCCAGGGAATGTTCCGGCGCATGGGCCGCATCGCTCCGGGACACTTGCGGCAGCCCCGCCAATTCGGCCATGGCCGCGGTATCCAGCGGAATCTCGCCCAGCGGCGTAGTAAAGGCCACTGCCTGCGGCAATGCCAGACCACGCACCGGCACATGATGCACCGGCCCCAGCAGCACCACCCGCTTGATACGACCGGCCAGCGGCGCCAGCCTGGCGTACGCTTTCGCCGCGACCGGGCCCGAGTAGACATAGCCAGCATGGGGAACAATCAGTGCCTTGGGTAAACGCGTGGAGGCACCCGCATCGGCATCAGCCAGCAGCGCGCAGATCCCGGCGGATAATTCTGCCGGATTAGCTGGATAAAACATGCCAGCAACAGCGGGCGGGCGGTTAGTGCTCATTGAAAACCTCATCTTTACTATAGATTAGATGAGGGCGTGGGGACGGAATTCAATGGCCTTGTGCCAGTACCTGAATCAGCAAATATCATCCACGATCAATTTCAGAGTGCATTATCGCGCCTGCAAGGCGCTCCTGCAGGTGCATCTGATTGCTGTAGGAGCGCCTTGCAGGCGCGATATATACAGCACAGGTCGCGGATAAGACCCGCTGCTACGGGGATTCTTCGAACACGCTTCGATACAGTGCCGCATCCGCCTCACTGAAACAACAGACAAGGATTCGCTCAAAGCGGTCCTGGTACTCCAGCATGGCGGCAACAGCAATGCGCGCCGCAGCTTCCTTTGGATAACCATAGACACCGGTACTGATGGCAGGAAAGGCAATACTCCTGACGTCATTCTGCAGTGCGATTTCGAAACTGTTGCAGTAACAGGCCCTGAGCAGTGCAGCTTCATAGCGATCACCACCCTGCCACACCGGGCCCACAGTATGAATCACCCGGCGCGCCGGCAATTCGAAACCGGGGCTGATTTTCGCCTCGCCGGTGCGGCACCCGTTGAGGGTACGGCAATATTGCAACAGTAACGGCCCCGCTGCCGCATGAATGGCACCGTCTACACCGCCGCCACCCAGCAGGCTGCTGTTTGCCGCATTGACGATGGCATCGACCCCCAGGGTGGTGATATCGGCAGTGATGATTTCGATCATAGGGCATCGCGCCTGCAAGACGCTCCTGTTGCACTGAAGAATGTCCATATTATATCCCCTGCCCGATACGTTATAGTGTCTCCAATAACACGCCACCGGGGGAATAGAATGTCTCGCCTGATTACACTTTCGCGCGCAGCACGCCTGGTCGGGGTCAAGCGTGGCACGTTGCAGAAAAGAATTCAGCAGGGTGAACTGCGTACCTTCGAGGGTGAACTGTTACTATCCGATCTGTTGCACGCCTACCCGCAGACCGAGGTCGAGGACACCAGCATGCTGGACCGGGTCGAGACCATCATGGAACAGGCGGTCAACAAGATCATCAGGCCACAGGAAGACAAGCCGGACGCCGACATGCTGGCCGCACGCATC
>Ga0224514_10000005_pt1 | contig 116145 bp, 110 predicted proteins | sample SF_May12_sed_USG_3_FD_169107 | JGI IMG/M metagenome (GOLD analysis project Ga0224514, IMG submission 169107) | Sediment microbial communities from San Francisco Bay, California, United States - SF_May12_sed_USGS_24 | ecosystem: Environmental > Aquatic > Marine > Sediment | place: USA... | reverse complement strand
ACATGATTTCTCTTTCTTATCGCGGCAGTTGGTGCAGACAAGGATGTGGCATAGGTAGGGTGATTTTTGTTCCTTCATTTTTTATTTCCTCGTTAAAATATTATCTGTTTTATCGTTGTCATTTCGACCAAGGGGAGAAATCTTAAGCATTTTACTTTATTTAAATAAAAGATTTCTCCCTGTGGTCGAAATGACAAGTGTGGTAGCCCGATAAAAGAATTCGAGCCTGAGGTCTCTGGCGAGTGAACTCTGTGACTGATAAAGGTATTGATATCAATTATTTCAAGTTAATCCACCTGCAACAAAGGCAACCTCACCGTAAAGGTCGTTCCCTTTTCCTCCTCACTTTCCACGTCAACATGCCCCGCATGGGCTTCTACAATGGCCTTAACAATAGGAAGGCCCAGGCCGCTTCCTTCCACCAGCCCACGGCTTTTGTCGATGCGGTAAAAGCGGTCGAAAATTTTCTCCCTTTCTTCTTTGGAAATGCCGATACCTGTATCGGTTACTTTTATAATTATTTCATCCCCTTGGGATGATATAACGATGTCGATGGTTCCACCTTTTTTATTGTAATTAATGGCATTTTCAATGATGTTGCTCATTAGCTCAGACAGTTTCAGTTTATCTCCCTTGAGGGTAACCTCTTTGCCGGATAGATTTATCACAAGTGATTTTTCTTCACTCTTCGGTTTTAGTGATCTGACAACGGTATTGGTAAGTTCCATGAGGTTTACATCAGCCATGTCGAGGGTATAGGCTTTGTTGTCTAACCGTGCTACTTCAAGTATTTTGGCAATGAGTTTTCCCATTTTTTCAGAAGTCTGCTCAATGGTTTGCAATGTCTCAATATATTCACCGACTGTTCTTTCCCTCCCCAGGGTAACGTCGCAGTGGCTTTTGATGACTGAGGCAGGAGTTCTCAAATCATGTGAAGCATCGGCAAGAAAGCGTCTCTGCTTTTCGAATGATTCTTCAATTCTTTCAAGCATGGTATTAAAGCTTGACGCCAGGGGTTTGAGTTCACTCTCTACAGCCTCTTCATGGAGTCTTTCATTGAGGCTCTTTTCCGTAATGGTTTCCACCTTTTCAGAGAATTTGTCGATCTTTTTTAGTGAAAGCATCGTTATTATTATAATCCCCGTTAGTGAGAGAAGAAAGAAGGCGGGAAAGAAAATAAAGATGATTGTCCTGAATCTTTCCAGCAAAAACCAGGTCTCTTCCAGTGATTCTCCCGCCTGAATAATTATATCCCCTGATGGAGTCGGGAAAGATTGTACCAGTATCCTGATCGGTCCTCTGTCAGGACCGGTGGATGTTAGATAGAGCGCAGCCTGCGAGCCCTCACGTATGGGGAGCGCTGTATCGACGATAGAGAGGGAAGGGGAGCGGGTGATAATTTCACCGTCGGGCCTGTTGAGTTGGTAATAGTGGCCTGACAGAGGTCTGGCGTATTCGCCGATGGCCGCCTCCGACAATTCTCTGCCGCTTTCCTCCTTTTCAAGAGTAAGAAGGCCTGCAATAAGCTGAACTTCCGAATGAAGGTGACTGTCGACGGACCCCATAAGAATACTTTCAAGACTTTCGTAGAGGAAGTAGCCGAAGGTTGTAAAAAGCAGGGAAAAGATGAAGAAAAACCATATGGCGAGTTTTGATTTAATGGAAGAAAACATTTTTCATCTACTCCTCTTTCAGGATGTAGCCTGCGCCGCGTACGGTATGAATAAGTTTGCTATGGAAATCCTTGTCGATTTTTTTTCTCAAAAAATTGATGTACACGTCGATTACATTGGAGTCGAGATCGAAATCCTCGTTATAAATATGCTCGGTAATATCGAAGCGGCTTACTACATGCTCCTTGCGGTAAGCAAGATATTCGAGCAATGCATACTCTTTGGCTGAAAGGAGAATAATCTTTCCGGCTCTCCTTACTTCATGGGTGGCAGTGTCTATCTCCAGGTCTGCAATTTGTATGATTGCTTCCCTGACTTCCCCTGACCTCCTCATGAGGGCCCGTATTCTGGCGAGCAGTTCCGTAAAATCAAAAGGCTTGGTCAGGTAGTCGTCGGCGCCCGTATCAAGACCCTTTATCTTGTCGGGCACCGTATCTTTAGCTGTGAGCATGAGAACAGGCGTTTTGATTTCCTGGGCCCTTAATTTTTTAAGGATAGTAAGGCCATCCATGAGGGGGAGCATGATGTCGAGAACAATTACATCTGCCGGATAATTTTCCGCCATGTAGAGACCTTCTTCTCCGTCATGGGCCATATCGACACTATAGCCGTTCTCTTCAAGGCCCTTTTTGATAATGGAAGCCAGGTCTTTTTCGTCTTCTACAATGATGATTCGCATGGTTGTAAGTATATTACAGTAAATGAATTTGTAAATAAATTTCTCATGGCGAGGGACCATGCCGGTAATGCAAGTGACAGTAAGGCAGAAAGCTTAAGCTTGCTCTCATGTAACTTTTTTCAATACAAGCATGCCTAAAATGCCGGAAAGAATAGACGCAACCAGGATGCCCAGCTTTGCCGTCTCAAGCATGGCCTGATTATCATGGAAGGCGAGGTTGCCTATAAAGAGGGACATGGTAAAACCGATACCGGCCAGTATGCTGACGCCGTAAATATGGCTCCACCGAACCCCTTCGGGAAGACTGGCAATGCCCGATTTAACGGTAAGCCATGAAAAGAGAAATATACCTATCTGTTTTCCTGCGACAAGACCGAGAATGGTGCCTAAAAATACAGGGTGAGCAAGTGAGCCGGTTAGGCTTTCCATGTCGAGTTTAAGTCCCGCATTGGCAAAAGCAAAAAGGGGCATAATGAGGTAAATCACCCAGGGGTGAAGGGAGTGTTCGATGTGTTCCAGTGGCGCTTCTGCATCGGATATAGCTTGCTCGAGGGATTGAATGACCGATTGTTTCTCTGCCTCATCAAGTTCGAGGGCACAGTATGAAGCATTTTCATCCTTTCCCTGAAGAAAGCAAAGTTGCTCTTCAATTTTCCTGATGAACTCGGAATGTCTGATTGCAGTAGATGCCGGGATAGTCATGGCTAGGAGTATGCCTGCAACCGTAGCGTGTATGCCTGATTTTAAAAGCGCAAGCCAGAGGAAAAGGCCCACAAGCACATAGGGGAAGGTTTTTCTCACGCCAAAGCGGTTCATCATAAAAGAGAGGGCAAGGAGAATAAGGGCTTCAATGAGGGCCGAGATCGAAAGCTGGTCAGTATAAAAAAGAGCGATAACGAGGATACCGCCCAGGTCGTCAACAATGGCAAGGGCTGTCAGGAAGATCAGTATGCCAGAGGGAATTCCCTTGCCAAGGAGTGCAAGGCAGCCAAGAGCAAAGGCAATGTCGGTTGCCATAGGGATGGCCCACCCCGGGGCACCTGCTTTACCGGTATTAAGGAAAATATAGAAGGCGGCAGGCATGACCATTCCTCCAATGGCCGCTGCAATGGGCAGGGCTGCCTTGCGGGGAGATGCCAGTTCCCCTATAAGGATTTCCCGTTTGATTTCAAGGCCCACAACAAAAAAGAAAATGGCCATAAGACCGTCGTTGATCCAGTGATGAAGACTTTTTTCAAGTGTAAAAGAGCCTAAAGAAAAGCCGAGAGACGTTTCCCATAGATGGTGATAGGCATCATGCAGTGGTGAGTTGGCAATAATCATGGCAGCAGCGGCAGCCAGTATGAGGATAATACCGCTTGTGGCCTCTCTTTTAAAGAATCGTTCAAAGGGCCTGATAACGGATTCAGTGATTTTTTTAATTAATTCGTCCTGAGAATTTCTGTTCACCGGTGACTTTACTCCTTTTTTTGATGTTTTATGAGTGACTTTTATCCGGCTATGGATAGCAATCTCTGGAATATAAGATAAAATAATGAATGGAAGGTTGCAGGGATTATGGAAAAAATTAATGATTTCAGCTGAATAAGCGTGCTATAAAGTAAGTTGCCTGATGACATAAGGGAGTATGATGTTAAAGTTATTACCTTCCTTTAACTTTTAACCTTCCTCTAGTGCAATATTGGATGAATGCTCACGGCATTCATAGCTTTTACCCTCAGCCATACCATGGTTTTTCATCGGGTTCTACCTGAAGGCCGTCCATGAGCTTGTTAAAACCGGCAAAGAGGTCGACAACGGCCATTAGTTCCAGTATTGCTTCATCATCCAGCCCTAACTTCCGCACCGCGGAAGTATGAACCTCCAGTCAGTAATCGCAGGCATTGACAGCTGAGACTGCGACGGCGATAACTTCTTTCGTCAGCCGGTCCAGCTTTCCCTCTTTGCCCATGATCTCTTTGCTTCGCTGCCAGTTGAGTTCAAGGTAAGCCGGTTTTGCAGCCATTACTTTATAGAGATTGGGAACAAAGTCAATACCGAGTTCAGATTTTATCTCTTCGTATATCTCCTTGACCCTGCCTGTGGCTTCCTCTTCGGGAACCATCTTGATGGTAGCCATGATCATCACCTCCTTTCATTTTAATTAACCTTTGAGATTTCCTCCTCTGGTCTGGGTCAGAGTTAAAAGGCTGAAATGGCATGCATCCTGTGATCACATCCAAAGAGGTAGTGACACACGGGTATGATGTCATGCAGCGTACAGGAGACCAACACAGCAAGAATGATTGTTGTCTCTACGATAATGATGAGTTTGTGGTTCTTTTCAACTGTTTTACTTAGTGAAGCCATAACAATACCCCCAATTAAATATTTAAGGTTTTACAGCCTCTATAGAGGCCGAAAGGATGTAGTCCTCGATCTTACTGCCAGGTACCCAATACCTTATAAATTCCTTACTCTCATCCCTTGATTTGATCTTTATTTTACTAAACCCGACTCTTTCCAGTATTTTCTTTAAATGATCCATCTGTGTTGCCCCAGCAACGCAGCCTGTAAAGAGGGCAATATTCTTCCTTAACTTTTCAGGAAGTTCCGCTGTGACGACAATATCCATAATTGCCAGTCGTCCTCCCCCTTTCAAGATACGGAAGGCCTCACTGTAGACCTTCTCCTTATCAGTTGCCAGGTTGATAACGCAATTGGAGATAATAACATCGACAGAACTGTCATGGACGGGGAGGTTCTCCATCTCCCCCAGACGAAATTCCACGTTATCAAAGCCGCTCTTGATTACATTTTCTCTTGCCTTGCTTACCATCTCAGGTGTCATGTCGACGCCGATGACCTTGCCCTTTTTACCGACGGCCCTTGCAGCCAGAAAGCAGTCAAAGCCACCACCACTTCCCAGATCGACAACGGTTTCTCCTTTTTTGATCGCTGCAATGGCCTGAGGATTTCCACAGCCGAGCCCCATATTGGCTCCGATAGGAGCGCTTTTAAGCTCTTCCTCGGAATAACCGAGCCGGGCCGATGCACCTTCAGCTGTGGAGGTGGGCGCTGTGGACACCCCGGGAGCACAGCAGGAGGAGTTTTGTGACGTAGAGGGATGCCAGCAGGCGCAGGAATCCTCCGCCTCTGCGATCTTTCCGTAGGTCTTACGTACCGCCTCTTTGATTTCTTCGTCATTCAAATCTTTCATTTTTCCCCTTATATTTAAAAGATAGAAAAATATTATATGTCTGTCATTTCGAACGAAGCGAGAAATCTTAAAGATCTCTCATTGCATTGGAAACAAGGATTTCTCCCTCTGGTCGAAATGACAAGATAATAGTGAAAGGAGTACTAGAAATAGTAAGCCAGTTCAAGCTTCATATAATCATCATCACGCAGGCTGTAGACCGGATCGTCAGCAGGGATTGACGAAAAACTCCTTCCTTTAAGGCTTATTTTCACGTGCTCTCCAAAACGACGGCTTGCCTCTATACTGATAATATGAGCCGAACTCTCCAGATCATCCATATAACCGGCTAGAATCTCCGAGCCGGCGGCATCATTAAAGGCTATTCTCAACCCCACCATGGCGTCATTTTCATAAGCTGTTGTCGCCTCATCACCGCGATCATCGTAGGCATATTCGACAATGACACCTAAATCAAGGGGACCGTCGGCAATACCATAAAAGGTATATTCAAAACCTCCGATACTTGCATAAAAGGCTTCTCCCTGGCCTGATCGATGGAGGGTCTCCAGCTTCCAGAGCCACTCTCCAGCTACGAACTGGATATCAAGGCCTGTTTGTTCGATCTGCTCGTAAAAAGGGATGAGAACCAGCTTTCCTGATTTATTTATTCCGGGATGCAGAGCAGGTTCACGACCTGTTCCCATAAAATGATAGATCCCCATATCCATATCCCCCAAAGTGTGACTGTATCGGAGCGCGTAATCAATATGACGCTCCCTGGAAGAACTCTCATACACCACTTCATCGGTATCGACCATAAGCCCTGTTCTGAGACGACCTTCCTCGCCGGGAAAAGTTCGTTCACGGAAATAGGGAAGAAGAAAGAATTCTGCCGTTCCCCAGCTTTTAGGCATCGTTAGCTGAAGCATAGGCTGGCCCAGTTTCTCTTCTTCATCCATATTCTCCACAAGGTCCGTTTGGTTTATTATGTCAACAAGGTGGACAAACTCCGTTGCCCCCCAGAAGACCTTTCCCAACCCTATGCGGAGTTCATAATTGTCTGATAGGAAAAGGTAGTTCAGCTCACGAATGTCAACATGGCTCCGCTCTTCATCTGCACTGTCCAGCCTTCCGAAGGGAACAAAGGTAAAGCTGGAGCCATTCTCCCACTCGTGATAAAACTCGGGCTGCAGGGCGATGGATGCGGTATTTCTTTCCTGTTTGTCAAAGAGCGGCTTCTTAAAAAAGTAAATCCCTTCTGTAGAGAGGTAGCCTGAGAACTCTGCTGAAAAAGATGCCGGAGTCAATATGATCAGGTTACAGAGAATAAGTGTTTCTATGACAAGGAAGTTCCTTTTCATCTGGCCCGTTTAAGACTGCTCTTGTTAAAATCACTATCTTTCAGGCCTGTACGAAATTGATAATTGTTAAAGAGAAGCTGTGTGCTTTTACCGTTCTGGTGGTTGATCATGTTCATTTCATCGGGCCGCCAGTATCTATCGAGGTACTTTTTATATGCCCTGAAGGTGAGTGTTTTGAGATGTGATTCCTTACGGTCGTAATATTCCACTTTTAAAGTACGAAATTGGGCCTTATCGATCCAGTTGACCATACGCGTATATCCTGAGTTCTTTTTATCAACGGGATAAGACTCGGTAACGAAGCAGTCCTTACCGTCGTAGCTTTCATCTTTAATCCACTTATAGGAATACTTTTCCACCTCCTGGCTGGAGATGTCTTCATAGGAAAATTCGCTTCCCATGAAGGAACCCGACTTGTTCCTGGAACTGATTCGTTTGACCCTTTTGAGCGCCGGCAGGTAGAGCCATTGGTCATCGTCACCCTTCTTATGGGTAAAATTAAGAAATGCTGTTCCTTTCACATCTTTCGGCGTGTCGAAAATGGTTAATGATTTGTCGCCATCGCCTGGTACTTCAAGAGATCGTCCCCGGATTTCCCTTTTGCTCTCCTCACCGTGGCGGTTTCTCAGGATCATGGTAAATTCCTGTTTTGAGTCACCCCAGCCGGAATCCCTTTTGTCCGCCTCTATGGCAATTTTAAGGCCCTTCTCTGCAGGTGTCTCAGCCTTTGCCGGCAGGGGAAAGAGTGTTGCAAGCAGGATCATCACAAGTATTATTCTTCTCATATTTTGAACCCTCCACTTTAATGAGTAATGTTGGTAAGAGTAAAAAGTCCATGGCCAGCGCAAGGACGATGGTAATGGCCGACATGAGTCCCATGTCGGCATTCATTTTATAGCCCGACAGGCTTAAGATCATAAATCCGACAACTAGGGAAAGCGTCGTAATCCACATGGCCGTACCTACTGTGTTAAAGGAATAGCGAACAGCGGCAATGGATCCTAAATTCTTTTCTCTCCTCGCCCGCAGGTAGCTGCTCAGAAAATGGATCGTATCATCGACGACAATACCGAGTGTCATGGAAACAATAACGGAAAGACCGAGACCGACACGTCCTACGAGGAGACCCCAGAGACCGAAGGCCATTGTTGCCGGCGCCAGGTTGGGCAGGAGACTGATTACGCCCATTTTAAAGCTTCTAAGGGCAAAAATGAGGGCAACGGAAATGAGGATGAGGGCCCCGAAAGAGGCGATGAGCATGCTCTTAATATTGCGGTCCGACAGGTGGGCCCAGATGATGGTCAATCCCGAACCGACGGTGAGCATCTCTTTGGGTGCATTGGCCTTCAGCCAGGCCACGGCCCGTTCATCCATGGCCCGCTGTTCCTGAGTTGTCATAGCCTTGAGACTAACTATGAGGCGTGTTGCCGATTTATCGACGTTGATCATGTTATTCAGATCGAGACCGAAGGGGAGGGACATTTCATAAAGAAGCAGGTACTGAGCTGCCAGATCGCGCCTGTCAGGAATACGGTACCAAGCAGGATCATTGTTATGCATGTTTTTATTGAGACGTTTCATGGTGTCTGTAATGGCACTGACATGGACAACATTGGGTTGTTTGCGGTACCAGTTAGCAAAATCCTCCACTATTTTCAGGTACTCGGGATCATTAATTCCTCCCGATTCACCTGCTTTCAGAGAATATTCGATAACATCCATACCGGTCAGGTTTTCATCCATAAAATCCATGGCATTACGGATCTCGTAACTATCATCAAAATATTTGGAAAAATTGTCGTTTAACTCAATGCGAAAAACCCCGGCTGTAACGATCCCCACGGCAATGAGAATTCCCCAGAAAAGGGGATTGCGGTACCTGGTAACTATATCTGCCAGCCTATCGCAGGAACAGCATTCATAGTCGTATTCACAGCCTGGCTCTACACGTGCTTTTACCCCGATGGGAAGAACGGTTACAAGAGGAGGGAGGAAGAGGATGGAATAGAAAAATGCCGCCGTTACACCGAGGGCGACCATGTTTCCAAGGTCTCGAAATGGCGGGGCATCGGAAAAATTCATTGTCAGAAATCCAATGACCGTTGTTATGCTTGTTAAGAAGACAGGCTTTAAATTCTCTGCCAGTGCATTGGCAATAGCCTCTTCTTTTGACTTGCTGAGATGGATCTGGTGGAACATGGAGGTGAGAAGGTGAACGCTGTCGGCAACGGCCAGCGTGAGTATAATGGTTGGAGCATTAGCAGAGGCGGCATTAAAGGAGATGCCCAGCCAACCGGCCAAACCCATTCCGGTAAGTGTGGAAAAGAGGATAATGATGAGCGTAACAAAAGTCCCCGTTAATGACCTCAGTGCCAGACCGGTAATCACTATGAGAGCAAGGAACATAATAGGAACGAGCGTCCCCATATCGTCTTGTGCCACTTCACCGTATGCGTTGTCCATCATGACCATACCTGTCAGGTAAAGGTCGATTTGAGGATGTTCCTGCCGGAAATTATGGGCCAGGTCACGAACAAAGTTACCTACCTCAACCACTTCATTATTTGACTTGCCCGGTTTGAGAATATTGACATTGATTCCCGTTACATGTCCTGATGGCGAGATAAGCCTGTTAACCAGTTGAGGTTCGGAAAGGGCAATATTTTTAATGCGGGAAAAATCCTCTTTTGAAAGGGATTTTGCATCTGCCACAAGGTCTTCCACAATCAGGTCATCCTCTTCGACGGTTGTATGCTGGAAGTTGCTAATGGAATCGACACGGCTTGAATAGGGTGTTTTCCATAAAGCCTCGGTCAAGGTTTCCACTGCTGAGAGAGTGTCAGAGGTAAAGACTTTACCATCTTTGGGAGCGAGGATAAAGAGTACGTTATCGGCTTTGGTATAGGTGTTTTCCAGTGCCTCCAGGGCTTGTAGTTGGGGGTTTTCGGGGCTAAAAAAAATGCGGAGATCGTTGTTGACGACTAAGCGGGAAATGCCCAAGGCTGATGCAATTAGAAAGAGCATGTTGGCAGCAATGAGCCAAAAGCGGTATTTTACAACCCACTGACCTATCCCGGTTTCGTAGCTATGCATGGATAGCTCCCCATTAAAGCGTTATCGTGGAATTTATGCGTTTTTCTGGAAGTAGAGAATATATTCAATAACTTATTTCTATTTATAACTCTACTATGCAATAGGGTTATGTCAAGTCAGGCAGGAGTATGATGTTCTTATTATAAATGGACATTCGGTCAATGTGTGGCATTACATTTATCATCCCCGACCTTATGGAAAGAAGGCCGGGGATGATTTGAAAAGAGGGGAGGTGAAAAGGGCTCAGTACCCCCCTTTTTTTCCTGCACCAAGAAAGTTAAAGGTCCACTCTAACTGAAAGGGCTCAAACCAGGGACCAACACCTGTCTCCCTGTCCGTATGCCTGCCAAAACCGTTAGCCATAGGATTAACGATATTTAAGACGAGTTTGTATTTGCCAAGCCCCGGCATTTTTACGTTGTCACCGTAGTGAGGGCCGTCATTTGCTATCATGGGCATCATCATTCCTTCTATCTTTTCATTGGTTGAAAGGTTAATGAGGGTATACCCGATGGAGAGGTAGGGAATCCATTCGCCTGTAGCAAAACCGTTAGGATTGTTCTCGTCTGCACTAATATCTGCTTCGATGTGAATATCCGAACCTTTCCTGGGAGACATGGCGTGAGGCCCTGAGGCAGGTTCCATTTCAATCGGTTGCAGATAGACGGCGGCAATCTCCATACCGCTATTCGTCTGAGGTAATCCTATGGGAGTTTCTATGGCGGCAGCCGGTAAGAAAGATAGGAATATTAAAGATATTGATGCCGTGACTGTTTGTATTGTTTTCATTTTTTATCTCCTTTTTACTTAATTTAATGGTTTATATTAGTTTCTTAAGTATTGATAAAGATTGCTGAAAATGGCGATTACGCTATGCCTTTCTTTTTATCCCTCTTGCCCATATACAGATACCAAAGAGGGAAAGGAGGAGAAAGAGGGCTGCAAAGGTATCCATAATGAATACGCCCCATTTACCCATAAATCGACCGCTGTGCAGATCGAGCAGGAATCGTTCATAGCTGGGACCCCTGCCCCGATAATTATGGAGGACATTTTTCCTGATATCTTCAGGTAATATTCGGGGTGAAGCCCAAAGGATTTTGCCCCCTGAAAGAGGGTCCCACTTAAGGAGGTTCATGTCCGATTTAAAGATACCCTTCTTCCCCTTAACTGCGATATATAGATCTTCAAAGATGCCGATCTTTACAATTCCTTCGGGCAGCCCATGTACCTCGTCCAGTTTCTCAATCAATTCTCCATCTAAACTGACAAGCAAGAGAGAATTATCATCAATTAAAAAGATAATATCCTTGAAAAGAAGTGCAGCCCCAAGTTTTCTGATTTCGAATTTTAGCTTCTCTTTTCCAAAATAGAGATCACTCCCGGCCTGATAAAGCCACTCCCCATTTACTTTAAACCCTTTTATGACTGGAGCTTCCTTAATGCCGTACCAGGTGAGGATGCTTTTAGAGCTTACATGCTTTGCCGCAAGTTTAAGGTCCTCACTATGATTAAGCAAAAAGGCCGTTATAAGCATAAGGAGGATAAAAGGCGCAATCATGAGCCCTATGTATCGATGCCAGATAAAGAGAGGACGCATCCTGAGTGATCTGCTTTTATTCTTATTTTTCATAACTGCCTGCTATCGCTCCATCAAGGTAAAGGGCGAGTTTTGCTATTTTTTTTAGGGCTCTAACGGAAAGCGTTGCCCCTGTAATTCCATCGATAGAGTGGGAAAGCTCTTTCCTTTTATCTAAAAAGAGCCCTTTAAACTGGTTTGTAAAAAAAGGATATTGAACTTCTCCTCCACGACTTTCACGATAGACAAGCACCTTTACCTGCTCAATCTTCCCCTCATTGATAATCACTGCTGTTGTAATCGGTTCCTCTTTTCCAATCTCTTCAAGAATCCAGGCCGTTCGCTCTCCTTTTTGCCAGTAGCGAACTCTTAAGACACCAAGATCACGCCCCAGTATCTTTTTGATACCGGAGCGGAGATCTTTGGTAATCCACATGGCTTTTCTTTGGGCTGTGGCACCGTCAAAGGCTTCTTTAATAAAGTTAGCCTGAGGTTGAAGTGTTTCCTGAGCAAAAGCCGTTAAGGCTATAAGGCAGAAGAAACCCGAAAGAAGGGCAATATATGTTTTTCTGCAAGGCACCATTAAAACTGGTAACCTACACCGATGTTATAACCATCTGTTTCATTACTGTCAGTGTCCTGGTTCTGTATATCAAATTTAATAACAACGTTCTCATCAGGCCAGATGTTGATACCGAAGTCTGTTTGCTTCATCTCGGAATCGACAACAGAGTTTCCAGCTTGATTGTCCCACTCACTGCGGCGGGCAAAAATGCCAATATGCTTGCCGAATTTATATGAGGCTTCCAGGTAACCACCTTTCTGCTCGTCATATCCGTCGGTTTCAAAGCTGTCATTATCAATATCCCACTTTGCATAGAGCGCTCTAAGTCCAAAGCCGCCTTTATTGATGACAGTGTGAACTTCTGTAAGCAGTGCTCCGGCAGAAGAGCTTGCTTCTCCTTGAGTAATATCTTCCTGATGTTGAAGGGTTGCCGCAACTTCTACACCGGGGATGCCTAGCCACTTGATACGACCTGTAATAGCTTCATTTTCAGCTTTGGCCTTTGCAACCTTTTGACGACCATCACGAACTTTGGCTGGTGAAGCACCTACATTGAGACCGCTTGTAAGCGCTAAATCATACTTAAGCCCTTTTACTATATTTCCTGTAAGGGCAAAACCACCCTCCCACCAGGTAGAAGGAACAATATTTTTCTCAACGGGATTTCTTTCTGTACCATAAAATGTAGGAGGCTCATGAGTTTCATTCAAAATACCTACAGGAACGAGGAAAAGACCGGCTCGGAGAGTATGGTTATCGACGTATTCCATATCGATATAAGCCTGCTCCAGTTCAACTTCACCCTTATGAGCCTTACTGGCAAGTGCATGCTCCAACTCAAATTCAGTGAAGAGTTTGATTTTTTCCGAGTAGCGATGACCGATAAAAAGAACAAAACGGTGAAAATCTAATTCTTTTTTATCGGCATCATCTTCAACATCCAGATTATTGTAATGAAGTTCTCCGTAACCACCGAGTGTCGTTTTGTTGGAACTGCCTCTGCCGGCACCTGCATCAACCATATCAGCTGTTGCATCCATTTGATTTTTGAGTTGATCAATTTCTCTTTCCTGCTGTTTTACGCGAGAGGAAAGTTCCTCCAGTGTCATGCTGCTTGCTGCTGCCGTAAAGGGCAGGGTAAATAAAAACAGGGTGACGAGATATAGGGTAATAGATAATATTGCTTTTCTTGATTTCATTTGATTATGACTCCTAGTGGGTGCTTTACCTGAAGTTTACTGCTATAGAGTTTTAACGCTGACATGGCGCTTATACCCCGGCAGCTTGCTGCGGTGTAATTTATTTTAAGTATGTTATCAGATCTCTTTCGGCTTTTAGCCGGTGTCCGAAAATATCTGTTTTTACCGGTTAAATTTCATATTCATTCCCACCCCCTTTCTATCCAGTTTAAGTGCAGCTTCCTTTACGTCGGCGATAAGGGTGGCTGTACGTGCTTCAATGTCTTTTATATCCTCTTTTCCGTGCATGGCCTTACGGAGTTTGTTAAAATTCTTTTCAATCTTTATTGCCACCTTGAAGGATATAAAGCGCCTTACAGCAATTTCCATATTCGCCTTTTCGCTTTCAAATATCGCGAAATAGGCATCTGCCACCATTTCTGTTGCTTCCTCACTTTTACCCTCACGGAAAGTTGTAAGGGCACCCTTTAACGCTTTTTCTATGGTCGTTGCAGCGCCAGTCCAATTTTCCGGGTTGCTCCCTGCCAAGCCGGGGCTGGAATAAAAGAGGGTGACGAGACAAAGTAGGGTAGTGATGGTCTTCTTTCTTTTTTTCATGTTCATATTTTCCTCCTGCAAATGATATTCAATTTCAAAATAGTGATAAATTTTTTTATTAACTCTATGAATCAGCTTCCTAGATTACGGGATACCATGCGCCCATGACAAGCAGGGCTCCAACAGAATTAGGCAGGGTTGGTAATATCCTTTTTCCTGTCAGTTTGTAATGGAGGTATATACTCCAGGTGACTGCTACTGTGAGGATTGAAATCCTGATATTCCTTACAAATCCTGAACTTACATTAAAAACTTCCATTAGTGCAAAAAGCTCTGCACCGAGACCGAGTATGAGAGAGAGCAGGGCAACAGGTGCATAGGCATATCCCAGTATGGTGACTTTCTCCATGACGGTCTTCCCCTTCTCTTCCATTAAGAGAGACGACAAGGTGGTAAGCATGAAGAGGGCGAGCCCTGTAATGATCATAAAGAGGATCATAAACGATGAAATGGCAATAACATCGAGCCAGTTAAAAACGTCTCCCGCTTCAGGATAATTGACTCCTAACCACCAGGGAGGATTTTGGCCGATTAAGGAGACAAGGCCGGTCTGGAGCATAAGTCCGCCCATGAAACCTTTGAATTGTACAAAAAGAGGACTTGTTATCCAGTAAAAGCCCCCCAGGGCGAGCCCTGTTGCGAGGAAGAGAAAGGCAACTTCGTAGATATGGGGTTCATAGCTTCTAATTTGTTCTATTTCTTTTCCCGGACTTCTCAGCTTGAAATGCAATGTCCCCTTCGATTCCGGATTAACGCATCGCATGCACTCGATACAGTGCCTTGCGCTGCTTTTTGTTGAAAGATTGATGTAGGTGGGGCATGCCGTTTTAAGGCCGCCCAAGTCCCCTTTTTTAATCTCTACCATGCCAAGTCTCGAAAAAATGCCGAGAAGAATCCCGACGGGACAAAGGTGCCTGCACCAGCCCCTGAACCCTTTTGTATAACGGTAGCCTATAAAGGCAGCAATGACGGTTGTTCCACCGAAAAGGAGAAGCATGGGCTTGGGGTAGTCTCTTACGCCGATAGTCTGTCCCAGTATGGTAATAATAATAAAACTGGCAATGGGCGTCCCTTCCCACTTGATCCATTTTGGCAGGGACCTGCTTTTCCCGTTCCTTTTGTTGAAATATTCACCGGCTGCTCCCTGGGGGCAGAAGATACCGCACCATGCCCTGCCGAAAAAAATGATTGATAAAAGGAGGAGGGGAAACCAGAGCCCCCATACGGCAAATTTGACAAAAAGGAAGTAATTGTCAAGCGGTGTGGCATCTTCTGCCGGAAGAGGCAGAAAGGGCGGCACAAGGTAGAAGAGAAGAAAAACAATAAACATGGCAAAGTGAATGTAAGCGAATTTGTCCCTGTTTTTCACGAGAAATTTTTCGAGACCTTTTTCAATGGGGCCTCTTTTTTCTTCATCATTAACAAGGGCCAATGGCGATGAATTCCCAGAACCAAATCGCCCTAATTTATCTATCTTAATATGTTCCATATTTGCACTTCTCCTGATGGATTGCTTCGCTTCGCACGCAAAGAGGCTCTCTTTTTTGTCATTACGAGGGAAGCAATCTATATTGCGCTCTGTTCAATATATCTGCCGTCACTTTTTCCGGCGCTTTCCTTACTCACCCATTACCCGCAAGCATTCTCTTCTCTTTCTGTGAAAGGAAAAATTTTGTTAATCCTGCAATGATCGCAGCCATGAGCAGAATTCCCTGCAGGGTAAGACCTTCCAGCGAAGGGTAGATGCCAAGCAGATGAATGGTCGGAAAGTTTACCGCCCTGTCTGAAATCCACCCTGCTTCCTGCAACTCCAGCACTCCTTTTCCTGCAAAGCTGAATGCCAGATAATAAAGGAGGGCGCTCGTTACGGCAAAGAAAGGACCCATGGGAATTCTTACGGTCGTGTATTTAAATATATAGTAGATAAGCACGAGGACAATTGAACCTGCAATGAAGCCGTAGTAAACGTTTGCTTTACCTTCTTCTCCGGCGCCGGAAAGTAGGGCCTGGTAGAAGATGATCGTCTCCGCCCCTTCGCGGTAGACAGCCAGAAATGCCGTGGCGCCAAGAGCAAAGAGACTGTTTTTACTTAAAGAGTCTTCAACCTTGTCTTTAATAAAGGACTGCCACCTCGTCGATTCGGCTTTGCTGATTAGCCAATAGCTTACATAGAAGAGCAAAGCCGTTGCTATAAGCATGGTTATACCTTCCATACCTTCTCTCGCCTCGCCGGAAAGGGAAAAAGCGCTATTCAGTACGATTGCAGTAATAACACTGGCCACAAGTGCACTGACAGCCCCGAGATATATCCTGTTAACTTTCTCTTTATGCCCCGATCTGACAAGATAGGCGATGAGTGCGCTTATAATGAGGATGGCTTCAAAACCTTCTCTTACGATGATAATGAATGAGTCGACAAAGCTTGAAAGGGGTGAATAATTCGGGGTATCTTTTCCCGTTTTTTCATTGAGGTAAGCAGCACTCTCGTAAATCTGCCTCATTCCCTCGACTATCATATCTTTTATTTGGGAAGAGTGGAGGCCTCTGTCGATGCCCCTTCTAAGCGAACCGAATAAGGACTCCAACTGGTAGGTACGTTCTTCTGAAATATACAGGCTCACGGCACTTTCCATTCCAAGCCCCTCAAAGAGATCAAAATAGGCGTCACTGACTTTTCTTTTGGCGCTGCGGTGATCTCCCTGCTCATAGACTGTTTTTGCCTCATACAGTTTGGCTTCAATCTGATTTGCGACACCATTCCAGTCTTTTTTTTCTATGGTGTCGGCCAAGGAGAAAGATGGCGCCAGGAGAAAGAATAAAATTAGTGCTGTGAATTTGATATTCATTATCAGTACTCCCATAAAAATTTTTTGGTTTAAGGGATATTGAAATTCAATTTCAATAAGAATATCTTTTCATGGTTTGTATGTCAAGATATTTTTTTATGTGGCTTGAGGTGACGGGAAAAGAGGCTTATCTATCTTTCCCTTGTAAAAATCCATTCATCACCCGAAGAGATTGATTCTTTAAAGGAGTAGCTACCGGCATGGAATGATTTTATATGATCTGCATCAGTTAAGCGGTTCTTGATGATATAGTTTGCCATAAGACCGCGTGCCTTTTTGGCTGAAAAGGAAATTATCCTGTATTTTCCATCCCTTAGTTCCTTGAAAACGGGAGTAATCAACCTGGCCCTGAGCGCATTCTTGTTTACAGCTTTAAAATACTCCTGCGATGCAAGGTTTATAAGGACAGGTTCTTCCTCGCCTTTTACAGAATCATTAATTGCATCGGTTATTGTATTGCCCCAGAAGCTGTAGAGATTTTTCCCCGCAAATGTGCACAGAGATAGTCCTATTTCGAGACGATAGGGCTGGATCAGGTCAAGTGGCTTTAGAATTCCATAAAGACCCGAAAGGATTCGAAGGTGGTTTTGAGTAAAGTCAAAATCTTCATCGTTAAATTCCCTGGCATTAAGGCCTTCATAGACATCTCCTGTAAAGGCCATAATGGCAGCCTTTGCATTTTCAGGAGTAAAGGGTATAGACCAGTCCTGGAATCGTTCGTAATTGAGGTCAGCCAGTTTTTCGCCAAGCTTCATTAGGGATGAAATATCGTCGGGAGTCATCTCCCTCAATTTCTCAATAAGGAGTGCTGACTTATGGAGAAAGAGAGGCAATGTATAGTTTTTGAAGGTTCTTTCCTTTTCGAAGTTAAGGGTTTTGGCAGGGGAGAGGAGAACAAGCATGAATGGAGAGTCCTTTTCTATTTTATAATTTCATTGATTTGGACAGCTATTTTTTTTGATGTGCCTACGCTAACAGCCTTTACAATTCCCTGTAAATCTCCAATGGAAGGCACGGCCTTTCCTGATTTTGAGACCCTCGCTATAACATTGACTTGCTTAAAGTTGGAAAGCCTGAAGGCAGGCGCCATTGCCATGGAATCATTGAGAGTAAATGATGCAGGGAGGTCTTTTGCCTGAAGGCGTACAATAGCAAGAGGCATCTTCGGCCCCCGGGCGGCCTGGGCAAAAATAAAAAGCGTATCAGTGGGGGAAACCTTTTTTAAAAGGGCGGGAGTAATCGTTACATTTCCTCTCAGATCATTTGCAGCCATAACCGGCGCTGCTGAAAATAGTACTAGTGCTATCAGTAAAGTTCGCATTTAAATCTCCTTGTTATTTTAGTGTTGACTCTTTTCCATCATTGCTGCTTTTATTTCTTTAACCAGGTCGACTTCTATTGTCGTAAAACCTTTCTCCCCGGCAATTTTTTCTATTTTCTTTTTTACCATGGGTCTTATAAACAGGGGGGCTTTATTAATAAGTTCTTCCGCATCAGGGGTCCATGTAATAGTCATATCTTTTCATCTGCTCCTTATAATTTATATTTTTTTTTTGCTTGCTTGTCATAAAAGGATGATTGGCAGATAAATCGGTTGCAAAAAAATATCTCCTTTTGACATTAGAAGAGCTGAAGGCTAACATTAGCCGTAGCAGGGAAAAAAATTGAATCGCCTTTACTGTTTTTTAATCATAAAAACATTTTGATTAAAAGGAAAAATCTACTATGTTAAATGTTTTAATTACCGGCGCCAACCGTGGAATAGGCCTTGAACTGAGCCGTCAATTTTCGGAAAGGGGAGATCAGGTAATTGCAGTATGCCGGAATTCATCGCCCGGGCTTGATGAACTTCATGTAGGCGTCATTTCCGGTATTGACGTGAGGGATGATTCCTCTGTAAAGTCACTGGCTAAAAAATTAAGTGGCAGGCGAATCGATATTTTGATCAATAATGCGGGCATTCTGCAAAGCGACAGTCTTGATAAACTCGATTTTGAAAGTATGAAAAGCCAGTTCGATGTCAATGCCCTTGGTCCGCTCCGGGTAAGCTCGGCGCTGCTTCCTAATCTCAAAAAAGGTTCCAAATTGATCGTTATTACAAGCAGGATGGGCTCTATAGCTGATAACTCTTCAGGTGCTTACTATGGGTACAGGATGTCGAAGGCTGCCCTTAACATGGCCGCCATGAATCTGGCCAGGGACCTTTATAAAAAAAGTATTTCCGTTGGAATACTCCACCCCGGCATGGTAGCAACTAAGATGACGGGAGGGCAGGGAATATCTCCCGTCGAGTCGGTAAGAGGTCTTATCAACCGGATTGAAGCCCTGGGCCTTAAAAAGAGCGGCACTTTCTGGCATGCTAATGGCGAGGAGCTCCCCTGGTAGCATGGAACCATTGACCAAGCGGAATAAATCTGCCGGGGAAGTAAAAAAGGGACTCCTGGCTCTCGTTGCTGCTTTTGTTCTCCTTATTCCTTCTGTAATTAATTTTATGGAAAGCCTGGACTTCTCTCGCAGTGCAATAAAAGGGGAAGCAAGGATTAAGGAATACGTCCCTGAAATTATGGGTAAGGCCGGCGGCAGAAGGGAGATCAAAGATAATTACCTCATTCACTACCAGGGAATAGAAAAGAAAGTTCAGCTAGGTTCCCGAATGGTCACGTCAAAAGAAAAGGTAACATTACCCGAAAAGGATGCTCCCTTTAAGGCAGGTGACTTCCTTCCTATTATATATATCCCAAAAAATCCTCAAAAAATGATGATAAACCATGAGAAAGATCTACTTGTTGCTGCCTACCATTCACATAACAGCATTGCTTTTTTATATCTCTTGAAATTAATATCCTTTCTTTTTTTATTCATGAGTATAAGACTGTTTACCCAATCTTCATCCCGCCAATAAGATAAGTTTTTTAAATTTATTATAATCCCGGACAAAGTTTGTAAAATATTGTTTTTTTGTCAAAATTTAAATAAATGGCAAAAAAATGAAAAAGAGCAATATATGTCGCACATTTCGCAATATATGTCGCGTATTTAAAAATTAAATGTGCTATAAAAAAGCTGTTTGAATTTTACTTTTATTTTTTTTTACTTTTATATAGGAGCGAGGAAAAAAATGGTAAGAAGGAGAACAGTTTTTACGTTAATACCGAAAGATGAGGATTTTAAAGAGATTTACAATGACAGTATTAAGGAAACCTGCAATGAGCTTGGCGCAAAATGTGAGAGGTTGGATGAGGCCCTCTTTGATGATGCGTCAAAGTGTAACACTCTTTCGAAAATTTCGGGAGCCGATCTTGTCATTGCCCATATGTCAGGCTCTAATCCTGATGTAGCCTTTAAAGCGGGCTATGCCAAGGGACTTAATAAAAAAATGATTCTGCTTTCCTCCAAAGAGGGTGATATTCCGCAAGATCTATCAGACTCAAAGCACATTGTTTATTCCGGTGATGTTGAAAGTTTGAAAAAAGAACTGGAGAAGGAAATTTCAGAAAGCCTGGAAGAGAAAGATAAAAGAGATGATGAAATTCTCTGGAATAAGTTAATGATGTAATAAATTTTTGAAGGCGGAAGAAATATATTGATCACAGAAGGGGAAGCATTGAGCTTCCCCTTCTTCATTTAGCATTCTGCATAGCTTCATTCCTCACAATGCTCCTTAATAATTTTTAAAAATACCTCCCCGTACTTGGCCAGTTTTTTTTCGCCGACACCGGAAAGCTCTCTCATCTCATTAATGTTTTGAGGAAGATGTTTAACCATTTCGGACAGGGTCATGTCGTGAAATATGACGTAAGGGGGGACACCTTCATTTTTTGCAATAGAAAGCCGTGCTGCCCGCAGTAATTCAAAGAAGCGTCTTTCTTCGGGGTCAAATATACGTGTTTTGGGGGATGGCCGTGGCGCTCTTTTTTCACGTTTTAACTCTTTTCTCAGATAAAGCTTTTCCTGCCCCTTTAAAATGGGCCGGGCTGCTTCTGTTAAAAGCAGAGAGCCATGTCCCTCCATATCGACGGCAAGGTAGCTTCCGGCTACCAGTTGCCGGAAGATGGAGCGCCACTGGTGAGATTCTATATCGGCACCAATGCCGAAAGTGCTCAAATTGTGGTGACCGAATCTTCTTATTCGTTCATTCTCTTTTCCAAGAAGAATATCGATAATGTAGTTAACACCGAAGCGTTGGTCAGTGCGATAGATACAGGACATGGCCTTGCGGGCCGCCTCTGTACCATCCCAGGTTTCAACGGGAGACAGACAGGTGTCACAGTTGCCGCAGGGTTCTTCCATTGTTTCACCGAAATATGCCAGCAGCGCCTGGCGTCGGCAGGAAGTCATTTCACAAAAGCCGAGTATTGCTTCCAGCTTATGCCGCTCTATTCGCCGGTGCTTTTCCTCGGCTTCAGACATTTCCATCATCTGGCGAAGCATTATGACGTCCTGCAGGCCGTAGTTCATCCAGGCATTGGCAGGCAGTCCGTCACGTCCGGCGCGGCCTGTTTCCTGGTAGTAGGCTTCCATGCTTTTGGGGAGATTAAGGTGAGCTACAAAACGGACGTTTGGTTTGTCGATACCCATACCGAAGGCGATTGTTGCCACAATGATGATTCCCTCCTCGTTAATAAAGCGGTCCTGGTTGGCCTGGCGTATATCAGTTGAAAGACCGGCGTGGTAGGGGAGGGCGGTACGTCCCTTTTTCGTAAGCCATCTGACTGTATCTTCCACTCTTTTTCGTGAAAGGCAATAAACGATCCCTGCATCGCCGCTATGTTCATCTTCAATGAAGCGAAATAGATGGTCCCGTGGATTTTGCCTGCTCGAGATCCGGTAACGTATGTTGGGGCGGTCAAAACCGCTTATAAAGAGTTTTGCTTTTTCAAGGGAGAGCCGCTTAATAATATCTTTACGTGTCGTATCATCTGCCGTTGCGGTGAGGGCAATCCGGGGAATAAGGGGGTATTTTTCATGAAGAATTGAGAGCTTCAGGTATTCAGGTCTGAAATCATGCCCCCATTGGGAGACACAGTGGGCCTCATCAATGGCAAAGAGGGAAATTTTTGATTTATCAAGAATTTGGAGCATGCGCGGCATCATAAGACGTTCAGGCGCAACATAGAGAAGATCGAGACTGCCGGTTACAAGCTGCTCCTCGGCATGAAAGGCTTCTTTGGCAGAAAGGGTCGAATTGAGAAAGGCGGCTTTTACGCCTGATTCTTTTAATGCCGTTACCTGGTCCTGCATAAGTGAAATAAGAGGTGAGATAACGATCCCCGTTCCTTCTCTTAACATGGATGGTATCTGATAGCAAAGTGATTTGCCGCCCCCCGTCGGCATAAGTACAAGGGCGTCACTACCATTGATGATCTCATTGATGATCTCTCCCTGATGCCCCCTGAAAGAGGGATAACCGAAGGTAGTTTTTAATATTTCAAGGGCTTTTTGATTCATGAATTTGCAGCCTTTAAGCTCTTTAATTAAGTAACAAATGAGTCGAAAGGTTAACACATTGAAACAGGACTTGGCAATGGCGGTAAATAATGTTTACTTATAATTTTTTTCAATTTCATTAGTGTGTTATCTCGAGTGTGCCCGAACAAAGTGACAAGCGCCCCTGGGGTGAAAGGAGACATCTTTACCCAGGGTATCTCCTCGTACTGCGTTGAAATGACATCTTTTTGGATGACTCACTTTCAATTAATGAGCGCAAATTTCTAAGCGGACCGCATTGATATTGTGCTATGTTTTACGTTGCAGTGAAGGATGGAAATATTGAGGAGATATTTCCATTAGGGGAAACAGGGGAGACAGTGGCGATGGTCACTCACTGCAAGAGGAGTATTAAAAGTACATAATAAGGAGACTCAAATGAGAGTCATTGGAACGGCCATATTTATCATTTTCACATCACTGGTGTTAGCATTCCAGGCTTTATCAGATACATTTACAATTGATACTGAACTGGACAGGGGCGCTTTTGCGGTAAAATTTCAAGCTAATATACCTGACGGAAGGGATGTAAAAGAATTTACCCTTTATCGAAGCACAAATTACCTGGAAGTATTTGGTGAAGGGGAATTAATTAAATATCCTGTTACGGTTATTAAAATAGCGGCGGAAAAAGCAGGGAATTCATACCTCGACAGGTATGTAGCGCATAATACTGCCTATTATTACAAGGTAAAGATGGTTGATACCCATGGGAATGTCACATGGAGTAATACCTCTGAAGTGAAAGTCCCCGACGTAAATCCCGAAATCAACGGCAAGGTATCAATACTGGTTGATAAAGTACATTACATTCTTGAAATCAGCGATGGCTCAAAGATGATAAAACGTTATCCCATCGCTCTTGGTGCAAATCCTAATGATCGCAAGCTGCACCAGGACAATGCGACGACACCCGAAGGAACTTACCACATCTACGGAGTGAAACCACAAGCGACATATTATCGGGCCTATGATATAAACTATCCAAATGCTGTGGATAGGGCAAGATACAGGATATGGAAAGAAAGAGGGTTAATAAAAGTACGAAACGGAAGTATTCCCACTATTGGCGGTTCCATACAGATACACGGAATGGGTATAGAAAAGAACTGGACCTGGGGCTGTATAGCCATGCGAAATAGAGATATTGATGAACTTTTTGAAAATAAACATATTGGAAAAGGGACGACGGTAACAATCATTGGTAAGGAAGTAAACCGGAAAGATGTTGAACAATGGACGGAAAACCATGGCGAAAATATGATCAGGTCCATTCAGGAGAAATTGATTAAATATAATGCAGGAGCCATAGATGGCGAGTTTGGCTTTAAAACCAGCCTGGCTATCGGACGTTTTCAATTTGAAAGGGGATTGCCGCTAACATGCGATGTTGATTCTCTTACGATAAGTGAAATTTTAAATCAACTTTAAAGGGAATTTTCAATATGAAATTGTCCTTGCTTTTGATAGAATTACCGGCATTATAAACCAGGAATATGAGGGATTTTAAAAATGTCCGTTTTTTTTAAAAGTAAAAAAATTGAAGTTCATTTGATGGATTACAGGAAGGCTGTCAATAAAATCCTTAAGGAGGACGGTTTTAATCCAATATGGCTAAATTCCCTCTTACCTGAAAATGCCGCTAAACTGGATAGACTTTACGGTATGCTTCAGGCAAAGGAACTGGAGCCTTCAGAGGCGGCAAAAGCGATTGAAGTGGGTACACACTTTTTTAATGAGCATAAGGATGATGCCGGGAAAGCTGACTGGCCCTTAAAATATACCGATAAAATCCCTGATGAGTATTCAAAAAAGGAATGTTTCTATTTAGAACAGGTAACGGAAGCGGTTACCAAAATTATCAAAAAGAGGAAAAAATCAGTTTTTGCCTGCCTGGGCTTCGGTAAATGAGCGCTATCTGATGCATAGGATTATCCTTTAAGCAGCAGTTGGATTATGGCTTCCGGAGCTATGGGGGAGAGCATAACCTGATGACCTTTTTAAGGTCAGCCGGTTCAAAGGGCTTTAATAGTAAATCCGTTGCGCCTGCCTTAACGCACTCCTCTACTCTTTGTTTCTCAAAATTGTCAGCCATGGCTATGATGGGGATTTTTTTGTGTCTCAATTCATTCCTTGTCATTCTTATCAAATTGAGACCGCCCGTACCGGGTAGATTGACTTCCGTTATAACGAGATCAAAGAAATTATTTTTGTTGTAAAGTTTAGTCAGACCTTCTTTTCCATTAAGCGCAAATTTAACGCTATAACCGGCATCAATAAGTATTTTGGTAATAATATCTCTTGTCTGGGTAGAATTATCCACCAGCAGGGCCTGTTTGGGTTCCATAGTTAAAACCTCCTGACAGAAATCATTTCCTCCTATTTGCAGAGTATAGTCAGCATAATTGGGTAGATCAAATTTGTGCTGAAAAAAAGTGCTTGACTTATAGCAGTTCGTGGCACAACAATAGTATCGTTACTCAACTATAGTAGCGTTTGTTCTGCCTCAAACTGTGGGGACATTAATAAGAGGCTATTCCTTCCTTCTTCCATGAGAAGCAGGCAAAACTTTACAAGAGATTCAACCGACGGCGGGCTATGAATCATAATCCTGATGTTGAAATAAAATCGTCTTCAATTTCTGTCAAGAATCATTTAAAAGTTATTTCTCTTACTTTTCTATTCATCTTACTCCTTATTTTCGGCGGCTATTATTACCGCTGTGAAAATTTAATCAAGGAACAGCTTTTAAACCAGGCCAGGGCCTTTTTCCAGGAAATTGTACTGACGCGGGACTGGATTGCCAATCATGGCGGCGTTTACGTAAAGATGAGAGAAGGTATTGAGGTCAACCCTTTTCTTGAGACCATTCCCGGTCTGAAGGTGGTAATCAGGGATGAAGAGGGACAAAAATATACCCTGAAAAATCCGGCTCTCGTTACAAGAGAAATTTCAGAACTGGGTCAGCATGAAAGAATCCTTAAATTTCATATAACAAGCCTGACACCGTTAAATTCTAAAAATACGCCTGATTCCTTTGAGGAAGAGAGCCTTAACAAGTTCAGAGAGGGCCTTAAAGAGGTTTATATATTTGAAGAGAAAGGTGATGAACATTATTTCCGGTATATGGCGCCTCTCATTACAAAAGGGGCCTGTTTAAAATGTCACGGCTTTCAGGGCTACCAGGTAGGTGACATCCGTGGAGGAATCAGCGTTTCCATTCCGGCCACAAAGACCTATCATGAGTTGAATGAAAATAAAGTTATTACTTTTTTCACCGCCAGCGCAATTTTTATTTCCGTGCTTATCGTCATTGTTTCCACTTCCAGGAAGAGCCTCGCCAAGCTCCATGAGAGCCAGGAAAAACTTTATAAACTTGCAACAAGAGATTCACTTACGGGTGTGCTGAACCGGAGAGAAGGCTTTCGCCGTTTCAGTGAAGAACTTTCCAGAACAAAGAGAACGGGAGATTCTCTTTCTCTCATGATGATAGATATCGACCATTTTAAAAGCGTTAATGATAACTACGGGCATCAGAAGGGAGATGATATTTTGAAAGAGGTCGTATCGACTATACTGAAGACGCTCAGAGATTATGACCTGATGATGAGATATGGTGGGGAAGAGTTTGCCCTTTTGCTTCCATCGACGGCAATGGAGAAAGCTATTGAAGTTGCTGAAAGGGCCAGGGAAAGCATTGAAAATATGGACAGCTTTTCTGAAGTTGGTCTTGAAAGAATAACAGTCAGCATCGGCGTTTCACAACTGATTCTCGATGATACGCTTGATATATTGATCTCAAAAGCTGATACGGCCCTCTATATTGCCAAGGAGAGAGGGCGTAACAGAGTTTATACGAATTAAGAGGGGGAATTGCAAAATCCCCCCTTGATTTATTTTCTTACTCTTCCTCCGCATCGACAGGCTTTTCTTTAAAAAATTTCCTCCCTGAAAACATGGCTGAAATGATGCCGTTTCTTTCCCTCATATCCGATACTACTGCTGCTGCAATATGGATAGCTATGAGGATGAGAAGTGCGTAGTAGAGGTTTTTATGGGTCCAGATGTAGGGTGATCTGAATTTCTTCATCTCCTTGTATTTTGCTGCATCTACATTCTCTTTTGAGTAGGGTTTTATGAGATCCAGCTTTGACTGGTCTTTGGCAATCCATTCCTTCATTTTGTTTCCAATGGGTGGGTAGTAGATATCTGTTCCGGCAATAATGAGCCCTGTGCCACCCTGAATGAGGAGCAGGGCCAGAAGGACCGCTACCATGAGCCTGCCTATGGGATTATGGCCGAGCCAGCCCGGAGCATCTCCTGAAATGAATCCCTTTGCATATTCACCAAGAGCACACATATAACCTTTGCCTCCCGGAAGAATAGCTTTAAACCGGGCATAGCGGTTTCCAATGAAACCCCAGACGAGACGCCAGGTCAGGTTTATGCAGAATATATAGCCTATGTATACGTGTATCGTCTTTAGCAGTATCTTACCGTCGGTGCTGATGCCGAGCTTCTTGTTATAAAGAATGACTGTTCCCACAGCTATGAGCCCGAGTACGCTTAAGAAGTTTATCCAGTGAAACCAGCGTGTCGTCCTGTCCCAAACCTTGTATTCCCTAAATCTTTTAATTTCTCTGCTGTTATCATTCATGTTGTCCTCCATGTTTGCGTTTGGATAGGGTAACCACGGGGGGTTACCCCTACGTTAATAAATCATCATTTAATCATCATCATCGTCATCATCATTGTCGCCGAACCATTTCCTGAATATGCCTCTGCGGTCTTTATGGTCATCGTCATCATCGTCGTCGTCATGATCACCTTTTCCCCTGCGGCCTTTACGGTAGTCATCATCAATCATGCTTTCATTTTCACCGGTTTTATCGGTACCGTAGGTACGCCCTTTCATATAGACCCTGTGGCATCTCAAACAGTCACGATATTCTCTTATTCCTTCTTCACGGTGTTCCGAAATAATTCCCCTGGTGGCATGGACATGACAGTTCATGCAGGTATAGACTTTGTAGTTCTTTGTTTCGTGGCATTTGTTACAGGCCACCCTGTGCTCTTTGTCGAGCGGGAAGTATCTGTCGTGATCGATGGTGGCCGGTTTCCACTTTTTCGTGCTGTGACAGGCTTTGCAGTCATTTCCAGCGGTGGTGTGAAGCTCATCTTTCGGTCCTTTGTGACAGTCCGCACAAGGTGTAGCCGTGACATTTTTGTGGCTGAAAGTGATCTTCTTCCAATTCTTGGTATTGTGGCAATTTTCGCAAGCATCGCCGTATTTGCGGGGGTGTGCTTTGTCTGCTGCCGACCTGTGACAATCAACGCAGGGAGTAGCACTTACCTTGTCATGACTGAAAGTAATGGCCTTCCAGTCTTTTGTGGTATGACATCCTTTGCAGGCGTTACCATATTTACCGGGATGTGCTTTTTCTCCTGCCCCTTTGTGGCAGTCTGCGCAAGCTATAGCTCTTACTTTTTCATGCTTGAAGGTAATTTCCTTCCAGTTCTTTGTTGTATGGCATGAACGGCAATCATTACCGTACTTACCCTTATGCGCCTTTTCCCCTTCCGTTACATGACAGTCCTTACACCGGGCCTTTGTTGGAAGCTGTTTATGGTCAAATTGATGAGTTACTTTTCCCTTACGTCCCTTATGGTCCGTATGGCAGACGAGGCAATCTTCTTTTTTCAGTTTTTCGTGTAAATCTTTTATAGCGTCCTTTTTGCCGATACTCTTACTATGGCAATCAGCAGCGAAGCATGATTCAGCAGGAACACGCTTAAAAGGCGCATGGCAGTCCTTACATCTCAGCTTGGAATGCTTTTCGATAACATCTCCCGGAGAGTAGAGGGGGGCAGGGTACTTCATGCCAAGCAGAATGAGTAGAGACGCTACCAATGCCCCGATCATCATATAGAATGAATAACTCTTTTTCATAATAACTCCTTCAAAATCCAGAATAGTAAAGGGCTGAAATGGCATGGTAGATAACCATAATGCCCAGAAATGAAATAATCGGCATATGGGCGCTTCTCCATTTTGACAGGGCATCAGATGCAACAGTCAAGGCCCAGAGCCGCTGTTCAATTTCATCATGGTCAAGGCCGCTTTCCTCAAGTTTTTTCTTTTTTGTCTTTAATTCCGCCTTGGCGTTATTGTAAACATAGCGCCCAATCAGACCACTTATGAAGGCGACGCACATAAAGATAAGGGTAATGACAGGTACTATTGCCGTGAAGTGTGTCCCCGTATGAACGAAGATGATAAAGGTGCCGAAGATAGAGAGCCACTCATGCCCCTGCAGCCAGTTTTTTGCTTTGCCGAAGGTAATCAGTTTTTTTCGTTTTCTCATTGAATAAAGAAAGGAGAAAATAATAAGTGATGTTCCAGCTATTCCTGTTATGAGCCTGTGCTTTACCACACCGAATAGGTCAAGAATAATCTCGATGAGTATGGCATTTGCCACGACGAGAAATATGGTCAGAAAAAGCCCCGACATCCTGGTAACGACTATTTTCATAATTTCATCCTCTCAGATTAAATTGACCCTGCAAAATAGTGTCTTAATAATCATCGTTTTCAACTTTCAGAACTTTACCGCTTCGGGAATCGATATAGACTTCCTTTTTTTCTCCTTTTGATGTTCTTATCTTAAATTCATACTTACCTCTTTCAAATTCAACCTTTATTACTTCTCCAGGCACCCTCTCAAGAGCGACTTTAGTTGCTTCATCAAGGGATAGACCTGCTTTTTCAATAACCTTTCCCTCTATGGCATCGATGTAGACCTTTTCTTCCTTTCCCTCTTTTGTGATGATGTTTACCTCATAGAGACCCTGCTTAAGCTCTGCCTTAATAACCTTGCCCGGCACTTTAGTCGTTGCCAGTGTCAAAATGTCGCTTAAAGGTAATATTGATCCTTTTTCTTCTCCCAAAAGGCTGCTTGTTGGGAAGAGCAGGGTAATGGTTGCTATTAATAAAAATAATCTTCTTTTCATTGTTAAGTCCCCCTATTTATTTATCAGTTTAATCATCCTATCGAAAAGTATAGCAAAGGAAAAATTAAAGAAAGATTAAAGGATTATTTGTATTTCATTTATTAGCTTATGTATCGATTATATTAATTTGTATATTAAAGAAAGATTAAAGAATCCACGCCCAGAGAACGTTGCCTTGCTTGAGCCCTAAAAGGGCTTGCTTTTCCTTCCCGTTAAAAGGCAGCCGAGTGTAGCCGTTGACTGAGGATGAAGGGCACAAACTGTCTGCCAGAATCTCTGGTCGCTGCGAGTTTTGTGCCCAACCAAGGCAACGGTGGAAGGAGGGGAGTCCCGCCTTGGCGGGACCAAGTTTTAGGGCGGCCTTTCTTTTGTTACTTTTCTTTGTACCCTCAAGGGGCATAAATCCAGCAAAAGAAAAGTAACAATTATTATGGCATAGCCTTTTAACTCTAATTTCGCCCAAAGGACGGGGATTTCAAAGATTAATTAAAAATCTTCTTATATGCTTGCCCGGTATTAATAAAGCTTCCCTAAAGGCTTTAAAAATAGTTAGTGAGGAATTTTATTGAATAATTTTTTGACAATGCTACTTCATAAGTTATTCTTTTTATAAGGTCATTGATTACTAATAAAAAGGAGCAGTCATTTTGGTAAATAATTTGAATGACTATGTGGGCTGGGTTGCTTCTATGGAGGCAAAGGCGGCCAATATTTACAGGAAGTTGGCCCTTACCGCTACCGATGATGAAGACATGGTAGCCTTTGCCAGAAAACTATCTGAAGAGGAGGAGTGGCACTACAGGGCGATAAGAAGTGTGGACAAGGAAATTATCAATATTGTTGCCAGGAAAGAGAATTCCAGCCTCATAGATAATAAGGCAATAAGGCGTATTGAAAGCGCTCTTGAAGAACTGGAAGAAGTGGTTGATTCGGGAGATCTTTCTATTGAAGATCTTCTGGAAAGCATTCTTTCTCTTGAACTCTCAGAACTGAACACTGTTTTTATAGAGGTTGTTGATCTCTTTACGGAATATAAAGTGGAATTGCAAGCCCTCAGGTCTCATGTAAGAAGGCATCAAAACAGTATCGAGGCCTTTGCCGGTAAGAGGGGTATTGCAAAAAAGAAAGAGCCTAAAAGGGGGGAAGATATGGATCCGGCAGGTAATTCTATTCTTATTATAGAAGATGAAAGTGCTATAAGGGATATTCTGGTACTGGCTCTTAAAAAGTTTGGTACTGTTGAAACGGCGCCAAATGGGATGGAAGCGCTATGTATGGTAAAAAAGAAGCATTATGATCTTATCTTTTCAGATATTGACATGCCCGTCATGACAGGCATAGAATTTTACAATTCATTTATCAGTGCCGATCCTTATTTAAACAGGCGGATTCTCTTTTTTTCCGGAGCTATCGGTAGTGATGAAAGAGATTTTATTAATAAAAATAATATGAAATGTCTTGAAAAGCCGTCGACACTGGCTGAGATCAGGGAAAGGGCACTAAATATATTAGAGAGGGAGCCTGAGAAGTAGGGTCTTCATCGTTACAATTATTTCAGATGCCGAGGAGTCTGTCGGACTTAAGAAATTACAGCGAGAAAAAGTCATTTTGAGTCAGATTTTTTGATTAAATGAGGCGAAATTGAACATATTTAACGAATTTGTCCAGGCTAAAGGTATTTTATAAGGCTGGAAAAGAGAAATACAAGGAAGATTATCCAGAAGGTTCTGAAAAGGTTTTTGAATATTTTCATTTGCTATTCCTGCTATCTGTAAAAAGAGAATTTCATAATAAAGACAAAGTTGTCATAATTCAACAGAATAATTATTACAGCTAAGAATATGTCCTTAAATCTACATTGTAGATTTTTTCAGATATTGATTATGGCGCTATTTCCTGGAATTCTTCTTGAGGTAAGAAAAGATTTTTTCAAACTCCGCTTCTGTTAACTGATCGATTCCCTTCTGTTTCATCCTGTCCTGCATGACAGTCATAATCATGCGCCACTGCTTTGCCTTAAGCATGGAAGGTTCGGGAAGCTGATGGCAGAAACCTGCACACCTGATGGTAAAAAGCTCTTTTCCTTCATCTTCCGCATAAACGGGAGAAGTGCTTAAGAGAATAAGCAGTAATACAAAAGGAAATAATAACTTCATCATAATGATCCCAGGACTGTTCGCAGTCTCGACCCGTCAAGGTAATCCTCATTCATCCTGATAATCCCTGTGGCATCAATAACGACGGTCGCTCCCATGGCGCCGTCATAATAGTTTTCCAGAAAATCATTAATGTCGGCCAGGGTAGTGAAGGATGTGCCATAACCTCCTCCCAGTTCGTTACTCCTTACCTGAGCAACGGAAGAAGAGACATAATCAACGAGGAAAAATTCAACACCGGGAAAGTTGGGTACCGTGTTGTTTAGCATATCTGTGGTATGCTGGTCACAGACAGGACACCACATGGTGAAGTAGAGTACGACAGGAGTGCCGATATAATCTGATGGAACGTTAATCGTATTACCGAGGGAATCGAGAACGGTAATATCTGCTGCCGGCTGAGATAAGGATGAACTCTTATCGGTGCCGACAGGGTTTAAATCATCCATCATGTCGCTGCAACCTGAAAGGAGAAGTAATGAGGCAATTATTGTGGCTCTAACGATAGACATGGCTTACTCCAATGCTGATAATGTCCGTTTTTGGAAAGTTTTCCCCTTCATAACCATGGCTCCATGTCGCTTTATATACCCAGTTTCGATTCATTGTCGAAAAGGCTACCGTAGCTGAAACAGACTTTTTACTCATTCCTGATGCATCATTCTTATGTCCATCAATGGTCTCCTTCTCTTCAGTAAGATCAGTGTAAGCTGCCGTAAAGGTGAGTGAATCCATAGATTCAAGAAAATGGGTGTAACCAAGAGAAAATGTCCCAACATACCTATCGCCGAGTTTGAGGTCGTAGGGTTCGATATATTTGCCGTTTTTCCTGTTAACAGGCCTGGCTGCATGTGTCCCGTAAGTAAATTGAGCAGAAATATTCCAGGGATAGATGGTTTTATCGAGAAGCATGGTACCGTCAAGGCGATAAACTCCACGTCCCGTTATATCTTCTGTCTTGTCGATATCATCATAAGGAGAGATACCTGTTGGTATGGTGAGCGTTGCGCCAAAGTAGGCAGCAGGGATAAGGTCAGCGGCACTTCTTACCTTCCAGACGCACTTGATATCATCGAAGTTCTCATACCAGAATCCGAGTGCAACATCACCGAGGCCGTTCGTCCTTTCCCTTCCGTCTGCATATTTATTATCATTGTAGACGTAGGGCAGGGAGATACTCCCCTGCCACCGGTCGGCAAGCCTCAGCCCATAGCCGAGGTTAAGGCGGTATTGCTTGTAGTTTGCTCCCTCTGGGTCATCCTGATGACTTCCACTCTTATCCCAATATCCCTTATACTGCTCATAATCAAAGGTCGCATTGGACATGGCCTTTGAAATTTTGGGCAAAAGGAGTGATGCAGCAGAACCACCGCCGCAGCATGAAGCCGCCAGGGCAGATGTGGCAGTAAGTAATACGGCCCCAGCTATGAGGGCCGCAGATATGAGTTTAAAATGTGAGTGATTCATAGCGTTTGTGCCTTATGCAAATATCTGGTTAGGAAAGTAATCATTACATTTGCATTCCGGCACCGGTTGAGGCCATTATAGTGGCATACTCAGTGACACCATCTGCCGCAACTTTAACAGAATCGTTAACTGTCAGGCTAATCTGAAACTCATATGTCATTTCTGCCATTAAGGGCAGACCGGAAATAATCCAGTGTCCATCTCCATTGTCTAGGGCTGGATAATCAACACTATTATAAGTAACTACGACGGAAGTACCTGCTCCTACTGTCCAGGTAGCATCACTTTCATCAGTAAGTGTAATACCATCAGTAAGCGGCTTATTGGCCATAAGCATTGCCATGTTTTCAGCGGCTATAAAAAGATCCAGGCTATAGGTATTATCCATTGCTTTTGTCAAACCGTCATTAAAGAGAAGGTATTTACGGGCAAGGGGATCTCCCGCCATCATCATGCCTTCCATCATCATTCCAGCAATCATGTCAGTTTGACCACCATTGAGGGTTGCTCTAAAAGTATCGCTACCCATTTTCATCATCACAGGTGGGTAGAAGTAGGCCTTGTCTGATGTTGCGCCACTCTTTTCTATTGATACCTCTATCTCCCAGAATCCCATGGAAGAACCATCCATCATGACACTTCCCATGGCAAAGTAAACGTTGAAAGTATAAGTACCGTCACCGTTATCGGTCTGACTTTCAATAGGCGTTCCATGAGTGTGACCGCTGCCCATATACATTTTCGGTTTTAGTTTAAGGTCAAGGCCGGAAAGGGGAGCACCTTCACTGTCGGTTATGCTCAGATCAAAAGTTGTTCTGCCGGCCGTTGGAGGCATCATTCCTTCGATAAATTCTACCCTGTAGCCTGATATATTAGTAAAGGCAACATAGGAAAAGGGGAGGGTACCCAGTTCGGCTGAATTCAGATCTGTTTTATCGTTTCCCCCGGTCCTGAACTTGAGGAGAGCATTAACAAAAAGCCTCTTAATATCTTCGGGGATTTCCGTTGTTGATGTTCCGTTAAAGTATGTGACGGGAGATGCACTGTTGAGCCCGTTAAGAGTACCATCGGCCAGATCCTGAGCCAAAGCGGTAAACATTGCAAACTGTTGCTCGGGATTGGCAGAAGCACCGAATTCTTTGGATAACTGGCTGAAAGTAGCGGCTCTAAGTCCTGCCAGTCTTTGCTCTACAGAAAAGGTTGATGCATTGGCAAAGGTAGCGTCCACCGGTTTAACTGTTATATCCGGAAGGTAACCAAATGCACCCTCAAAGGCAGTTTCTGCTTCAGTGATTGTCAAACCATGATTAACAACAAGATTATGTATAATAGTTGAGGCAGGTGTCAGGTGGGCTGAAGAACCAAGAGCTCCCGCCTTAATATAGGCAGCCATTGGGCCTGCCGCTACTCCGGCAAGTCCTGTTGCTTCGTCTGTAAATGTACCGCCCGTTGATTCGATAATGATGTAGTCACTATTTGAGCCGGCCGGGATAGTAACGTTAAAGCTGCCATCGGCTGAAGTCGTAACGGGGCCTGCAATTATATTGCCGTCTTTATCTTTCACTGTAATGATGGCGCCATCTATATGTGAAGCAAAGGCAGAGCCTGTTGTTGAAGATACTCCGCTTGAACCTCCACTGCTTCCGCCACAGGCATAAAGTATTGTCATCGATATCGCCATTAATAGGGCGTATTGTGCAGCCTCAACTATCTTCATAAAAATTCTCCTTGGTAGTAAAATTTGTAAGTTGTTTTATTAAACCGCTTCCTTAATACAATTGCCGTGCCAAAAAGTTACGGACTGAAAATTACCGATAAAACAGGTAGTTACCTTGATGGCTGTCAGTCTTGCGTTTAAAAGATGTGCTTGAAATAAAACGTTGTTGTTTGATATGCAGCAGTGATTTGCTCTTGAGGCTTTACTTTAAGTAGTCAATTCCGGCGTCTCTTCCCAGCTTGTCATGGTAATACTTATATTTAATCCTTGTTTCCAGACCATGACATTCTACGCAAAAAGTTCCTTTTGCTCCTTTACGCCTCAAAAAGCTGTTGAGAACGTCTCCCTCGATATTATTTCCGGGAGGGCCATAGACTACTTGTTTCTTTTTACCGGGAGACCAGCTATGGGGATTATGGCAGGTGACGCATCTTATTTCACCGAATTCGCTTTTTTCATCATTTTTATCAAAGAGTGGCAAAATGGTGGTTTTTGAGCGAAGGACAATATCTTTGTAGGGGTGATCGAATTCCTTGATTACTTTCTTCCCGGCATTGCCTTTGTCTGTATGGCACTCAAAGCAGAGAATATCCTTGTTGGTAACTTTTAAAGTACTGCTATAGATACCGAGTCTGCCTGAGTAGAGAAAGGATGCTTCCCTTTTGCCGCGATGCATGGAGTGACAGCTTCCGCAAAGGCCAGCCTCCAGGGGTGTCTCCTTGAGGCCATTTTTGCTCTCTTTGGCGGTAATACGAAGATCATGGTCCATGCCCGGCATATCCTTCATCCTTTCATGGCAATTAAGGCATAGCTCTCCGTTTTTGTATTCCTCTATAAGGGCAGGAGTACCTTCCTTGCCGTCATGGACTGAATGACAGGTGAGGCAGTCCATCTCTTTAATTTCTCTTTTCCCTATGGTGATTGCCTTTTTAAACTTCAGTTTTACGGGATGAACTCCCTTTTTGCTTGCTTCCTCTTTATTTTTTGCATAAACCCTTTCATGACAATCGATGCAGGGAAGGTCATTTTGAATCTTCCTTGAAATAAGGGGAGAATCCTTTTTCCCATTATGGACTGAATGGCAGGTATTGCAACGGATGGATTTAATCTCTATATCCCCAAGTTTAAGAGGTTTTTCGAGATCGAGGGTTACAGGGTGAACCCCTTTTTTTCTTGCTTCTTTCCATGTTGTATTGTAGAGCCTTTCATGACAGGCAGCGCAAAGTTCACCCTTGCTGTTTTTCATGAGGACAAGTTTCTTTTCTTCTGTTCCGTGGGCTCTGTGGCAACTATTGCAGCTTATTCGTTTTCTGGAATCTATTTTTGCACCATGATCTTTAAGTATTTTGGGGAGCCCTTTTTGCAGAGCTTTGGTTGATGCATACAGCTTTTCATCGGCTCCCTGGGGAGGTTTTTTAAGGATAATACCTGCAGGATGGTTGACTCCTTTAAATAGGCGATTCTTTACCCCTACTTTATCTTCTTTTGACTTGTGACAGGGGAGGCAGTCACCCGTTCCTTTTTCACCCCCTCTTATCCACCGGTTTTTCGTCTTTCCCAGGTACCCTTCATCTTCACGTCCAATTTCATGGGGCGTGTGGCAACTTCCGCAGTAGAGCTGTTTATCAGCTATGAGTGGATAATGGTCGGGAACATTGTCTTTCCTTTCAGTTTTCTTATTGGGTTTCATTCTCTTCTCACCTGACGGGTGCTGGTGTCCTGTGCCGATGGATGGCCTCGACTCTATAACGGCACCGTGATGGCAGCTGTAGCACATAGGGGAAGAAGCAACGGGGAGTTCGCCGCCTTTGTCTTCTTCCGCTTCATAATCCGGTGACCAGGAAAGGTGGCAGGTAATGCAGTCTCTTCCAGAAGCTGTACTGCCTGAGCTGTTAACGCTATGGGAGGATTTGTGACTCTCTGATATACTTAATACTTCGATGCTGTTGCTGCCCATTTGAGCGACGTAAAGCCTGTTACCTTGAATTTTGATGCCGACAGGGGTATTGAAAATGAGGGCTTTACCTGATTTGTCCTTGATGTATCCCGAAAAAAGGCCTCCCTTAAAGACCGATATCTTTCCTGAATAGGCATCAGAGATGAAAATATTATCGTCCTCTATAGAGATACCGTTTGGCCTGTAAAGAGTACCCTCACTTGTCCCAAATGAGGAAATATCACCAAAATAGTTACCACGGGCATTAAAATATTTTATTCTTCCATTTAATACATCGACTACATGAAGGTAATCATCCTTGTCGAAGGCGAGCATGAAGGGAAAGTGGAATTCCTCCTCACCTTCGCCTTTTTTGCCGAAACATTTGATTCTCTTACCGCTGGCAATCTCGGTAATGCATATTCTGTGATTTGCCCTGTCGCTCCAGAAAATGTCTCCTTTGCTCACCGCTATACCTGTCGGTTCCGGTGGGGTAGGGCTGTCATGATCTGAAGTGAGAACGATGTTTTTAATGTGGGAACCATTAGTATTAAATATAGCTATGCGGTGGTTAAGGGTGTCGGCAAGGTAGAGGTATTTACCTTCAATGGCCATAGCCATGGGGAGCTTAAAGCTTTTCTCTCCCTTGATCGTTGTCAGTTGTTTTCCCTTGTTACTGAATACTTTTATTCTTCCCTTGACTCCGTCCAATACATAGATTTTGCCTTCTTCAGAGATGGCGATGTCACTAGGTTGGTTGAAGTTCCCTTTTATTGACAGGAGTGGCTCTGCAACAAAGGGTGCAGCTATAGATGCAGATGGCCATAGGAGGGAGAGGAAGAGGAACGTATATAATGTTTTTGAAAATAACGACATATATTTGAAATGGGTTGCGTTAAATTTAAATATAATTCTGATACTTTTTTCCAAAGGGGCCAGCCATAACTCTCCTTGTCGTTTCACTCCTCGCAAAGACAAATCCTGTCTTCGCGAACGAAGTGACGCGATCTCAAACCTAGTAATGCGAGATTGCCGTGTCGCTGCGCTCCTCGCAAAGACAAATCCTGTCTTCGCGAACGAAGTGACGCGAGCTCAAACCTAGTAATGCAAGATTGCCGCGTCGCTGTGCTCCTCGCAAAGACAAATCCTGTCTTCGCGAACGAAGTGACGCGATCTCAAACCTAGTAATGCGAGATTGCCGCGTCGCTGTGCTCCTCGTAAAGACGATCCAAATTTTTTTACAATCCAAGGGGAGGCTGGGAGGGGTTATGATGAGCCTATCGAGTATGAAACAGCTTTAACTTATCAACCGCTACCTCCCCAGCACCTTCAGATTTATCGGCCCATTCTTTTTAAGCCTCTCCACAAACTTTGCAATGCTGCTCTGCTCAATTTTCTTTCTTTTCGCATCGTCATAGCCCAGGTCTTCCAGTTCAAGAAACTTCTGGTCCTTGCTGTGGCATGTGCTGCACCCCAGTTTCTTTTTTGAAAGTGGGCTATGCAATTTGAGGATCAGGCTGGCTTTATCATCAATAGAGAGTGTTTTAAGATTCTTTGCAGTCTCCATGGCGAAGGGATGATCCTCCAGGAGTGTCTGTGGCTTACCCTTGATAAAAGAGGCGATTTTCTTATTACCACTCCTTGTTGTTTCTTTATAAGAAATACCGGACATGTATCCGCTCTCCATATCGATCCACCTCTTTTTTACTTCCACTCCTTTGGGGGTGAAGTGACAGCCGTCACAGGTAATGAAGTCTGAATGCATGTTAAGGAATGTCCTGGTCTTTACCTCTTTTTTATGAGGAAGGTTGCCGTGGCATGAAGAGCAGAGTGTCTTCGGGTCATCATTAGAAAATGACCGTCTCTTGTGGTAAGGCTTTAGCGTCAGGGTAACAGGTTCAACCTTTTTATGTTTTTTAAGCTTCTCTTTAAGTTTGTCAGCATCACTCTGCTTAACTTGAGCCCTGTCAAACATGTCAAGGTAGAGATTGTCAGCCTTTGTTATGGCCGGTGTGAGGAGGAATAGCAGGAAAATAAGGCTGCTGAGCTTTTTTCCCTTGTCGCTCCCGGCCTTCTTCTTGCCCTTAGGCGTCCGTTTTAGCATTTTTATCTGAAAACTGTCTCCACCGAGAATGGGCCATTGCTTTCCTTTCTTTTTAATCACCGTTGACCAGCCAAAATTCAGGAGTAGGGTGAGCAGGGCAAGGGGTACAAGTACTGCCGCTATCCTGAACCAGTTTGAGCTGAGTCGCCTTGAATCGATGGGTGCAATTTCTTTATCTGCCGGGGGCAGATCCAGTGAATGCATGGCTGTCCTCACAAAACCTTCGTTAAGGGGTGATGTGGCATAGCTGTGGCATTTGTCCTGTCCGCAGGTAGCGGCAAGATTGTCCTTATGAGTTGATGCTTTTAAATCAGAACCTTGCCGAACATTATGCTTGAAACCGTCAGGTGAGTGACAATCAATGCAGGAAGCCCCCATTTCGTCTTTCATCATAACCATCTTGGCGTGGAGCGTCATATTGTAGCTTTTAGTGGCCAGGATAAAAGGCGCTTCAGACTTCTTCTTTTTACCGCTTTTCCAATCAGTAATCTTAGCTTTAGTCATTTTTTCTATATCACCGTGACAGTCGTTGCAGAGCTTGTTTCCATTCTCTTTGTCCCACCTGCCGCCCATAAAGCGCCTGAAAATATGTCCGCCGAACTGCCCGCGCCAGGCAACGCCCTGGTGGCATCTGCCGCACTCCCTGTCACAGTTGACAAAGAGCTCCTTGAACCTGGCCATATTTTCTTCCTCAATATAGAGGCTGTTGCTGTGACAGCCCCTGCATGAGGGGGATTGGGTCTCTTTTTCTTCTTTCAAACGGTTTCCGCCGGTGAGTCCTTTTGACCATCCCTCTTTATGAACGGAGCCCTTGTATTCTTCACTTACTTTTTTGTGGGAATACTTGTCTCCTTTGGAGGGTTCCTTCACGTGACATGTTGCGGCACAGTCAACTTCACCATTTTTAACTTTGTGGGGGTATTTTTCTATTTTTCTGTGGCAGTCCTTACAGGGGACGGAACCATGCAGTGAGGCATAATAGTGTGATTCGTCGATGGTTGCCGTTCTTAAGATTCCCTGCTTGTCTATATAGTCGAGGCCTTTAATGGCATGACAGCTGAGGCATCCGTCGGGATCGATCTTTCTTGGCGCGGCGCCTGCCCAGGTAGCGATAATGAAAATGAGAGACATTGCCAGCACGGAGACCATAATGATCCTCTGCCATCTAATGCCTGCCAGACCCTGACCCTCTCCGGGATTATAGAGGGCCGTCCACTCAGGAAGAGGTGGGAGCACCTCATCCCTTTTTCTTCTGTGCCTTCTCGTATCGGGCGGGATAGAGAGATACTCGATGGCGCCGTGGTGGCAGACGTCTACACACTCATGGCAGGACATGCAGGAAAGCTGGTCTACAAGGGCTATTTTATCATCCATTTCAATGGCGCCTGTCATACAGGCCTGTGCACAGGCCATGCAGCCGGTACAGCGGTCTCTTTCCACCCTGATGTGCCGTGTAAACTTAAATGCTGCGCCTATCCTGTTGACGATACCGTCTATGGCCCCCACAGGACAGAGGAATGCGCAAAAAGCCCGTCCCTTGCTGGCAAAAAAGCCGAGAAGTGCAACAAGGGCTACATTGGCAATACCGATGGATGAGAGAATATAGTTCATACCCATCTGTCCACCGCCGATAGCATCAAAGATTCTCGGTATGGTCATGAAGTTGCAAAGGGTGCAGGCGCTTATGCCGATCATGGGCATCATGACGAGGTAAAAACCGAAGTAGCCATACCTTATGGCTACCTGGGGTAGTGCGCGGTATTCGATCTTTATCCTGTTGTTTAGGCTGCGGCTCACAAGTTCAGGAAAGCCTCCCACAGGGCAGATGAAGGAGCACCACAAACGCCCAAAAAAGAAGGTAACGATGAGTATGGCCAGAAGGAGGAAGACGCCGGCAATGGAGACTTTCAGCTGTATCGTCAGGTCATCGAGGCCCATGCCGGGGAAGTAGAGATAAAAACGCCTTATGCAGAGCGTCCCGCAAAAGTCGTTACTGTTGAAGAGTCCGGGGATAATAAGGAAGGGAGCAAAGAAGAGGGCACAGGATAGGATGATCGTTGAATATCGCACCTTCTGCCAGTTATGGATTCTTATGAGTCGTTCCAGTATATTCATGTGATTTTACCTTTGTAAATTTCTAGTCATCTTGAAGACAATATTTCCCTCCCCCTTGATGGGGGAGGGCTAGGGTGGGGGTGAAAAATCCCAAAGTTTCGACTAGTTCAAGTAGTTTCTCCCCCTCCCCTTAATCCCCTCCCACCAAGGGAGGGGAGACTATAGATAGTTCCTACCTTTCAAATGTATGGCATGCCAGGCATAATGTGCCGTCCTTTGCAGGCAGCCTGAGCAGTACTTCCTTGGTTACCTTTTCATATTCCAGAGAAAACTCTTTTCCCTCTTTTTTTGAATACTTTTCCAGTCGTTTTTTCTTGTCTTCAGCAAAGACCTTTCCCCACTCTGTTTCAACATATTCAATCCCCTCTGCAACATCATGATCTTCCACCTGTGTTCCGGCAGGTTTGTCTTTACTGACAACGCTTTTTTCATGCGGTGAGTGACAGGTGATGCAGCTTATCTCTCCGGCTTCAGATAAAGGAAGTATGATGTTTTTCTTTTTTTCTGATTTAGTCATGAATTTTTTCATCTCTTCCGATGGCTTTTTGAGATGATTGAGGGCATTCATGTGTGGAGTTTTCAAATGACAGCCGAGGCAGAGCTTTTCAACAGGAAGACGGAATTGAACTTCATCCATACTCTTGACCTTTTCAGGGTCCGGCCTTGACCTATGACAAAAGGTACAGTTGTCTTTTATAAGTTTCCCTTCTTTATCGATCATTTTATGAATATTTGGCCGCTCGTAGTCTTCTTTCTCATGACATCGGTAGCAGAAGTCATTCAGTTTGGAATAGGGGCCACCTATAAGGAAAAGATTGTCTTTCTTATCGATGTCGTCATAGTTCATATCCATTATTCCCTTTATCCCATGACATGTCTTGCAGGTGATCAGTCTTTTCTCTCTTAAGACAAACTCTTTGGCTACTTTCATAGATTTTGGCGCTTCAATGTCATAGGGGTGGAGGTGCAGTTCACCCAGTTTTTCCATGTCGATGGCATGAGAGTTAACTGAAGTGATTAACCACAGAGACAGGGAGGCACAGAAGGTGAATAGTAGTTTCTTTGGTTTTTCATTTATCATTGTTGAATCTTTCAAAATCATAAATAAATCAGTGTCCAATTAATTCCTAAACTTCCCCTCTCCCTTGATGGGAGAGGGCTAGGGTGAGGGTGAAGACATTTAGAAATTGCAACTGCCTACTATTCCCCCTCCCCTCAATCCCCTCCCACCAGGGGAGGGGAAGCATTTTTTTCAAAGTAATACCAACTCTACAAGCCCGACTGCACCGCCTCCCCATGGGTATGGCAGGGCCTGCAGTCGACACCGACATCATGGACACCTGCAAGGCCGTTCCCCGTATCGACGTCACCAGAATCAAGTATCGTATCCATGCTGTGACAAAGGACGCAGAGCTGTGAATAATTGCCTCCCGTTACATTGGCAGAGTAAGGGGTATCCCTTAAAGCTTCAGGAAGATACTTTGCCCCGGCCTGCGAACTGTCGATAATGAGCAGGTCATTTTTTGTGCCATGCAGGGAGTGGCAGTCACTGCAATCAACAACGGTGCTGTAGTTATAACCGGTCCTCAGTCCTGCATAGGTTCCAGAACCGACGCTATTTATCTCTCCGTGAGAATCGATAAGGGTATAGTCGTCTTCAATAGCAATAAGTGGATCGTCGTAAGAGGAGCCCGTCATTTCATAGCCCGGCTGCTGCTGGTCGCGGTTGTGGCAGCGGATGCAGAAGTCATACTCCTTTGTGTAAGGCCTGTTAAAACCGCTTGCATCAGGGTAGATGCTAAGATCCCTGTTGAAATCAAAGTTGCCGTTCATATCCGATGCCTCATGGCAGACGATACAATTTTCATCACTTATAGCATTTGAGCTTCCCTTGATGAAATTGTGGGAAAAGCTGCCCTTCATGTAGGGAGCATTGGGCATATCTAAGGTGTTATGGCAGATGATGCATTCCCTCTTTGTATCCGTCCCGTTTGTCCCGTGGCAGCCGGTACAGGTATTGTATCCTTTTGCATTAACCATGTTTTTAATGAGATTATTGCTTTCATGAATCACATCAAGCAGGTGGCAGCTCCGGCAACTTGAAAATCCCCAGGCTGAACCATTGCCGCCATGTTTTTCGGTAAGGATAAGGTTTCCCGATTCAATGGATGCATAGTCGCTATTATCCAGGTCGCCGCAGGCTGAAAAAAAAGACAGTATGAATATGAAGTAAGCTATCTTGATAAGCTCATTTTTCATCATATCACCGTATACTCCTGTGACAATTATCGCAGTATCGGCCCTTATGGCATTTGCCGCACTTGCCTGGAGATGTCCTTGCCTCTATGCCGTGACTTCCCATATAGGCAGGGTTATGGACTCTGCTTTTGCCGCTGTCTCTCCTGAAGTGGCAGTCAGTGCAGAAGGCATTGCTCATATGGCATTTCTTACATGCCGTCTCATCGATAGCGGAGTCATTGCCGTGGTTTTCTATGTAGTTGTAGCGATGGTCTTCGGGCCATATGGTGTCCGGCTTTTTGTGGCAAAGAGTGCATTCCGAAGGCGCTTTTAATGAGTCTACATGGCATTCGTGGCATATGACCTCCAGAGGTTCATTGGCTATGATGGTAAGCGCTTCCAGCTTTTTAAGGTCTGTTACGCTATTTTTTGTAAATATATGACAGGACATGCAGGGATCTTCATCCTTCATTGCTTTAAAGTGTTCATTATGGGGGAAATAGAGATCTTCCATTCCCTCCCGCTTTTCCCACCATCGCTTTTCTTCGCTTTTATCTGCGGCAAGGGAGGGCAGGGCAGGTAAAATTAATAAGATCAGAAAAATGAATGCTTTCATAGTTTGTCCTCACTGAATGTGAGGCTTAGCCTCGTTCCAATCCTGTACTCATCATCGTAATCACTATTGATAATGTTCATACCGTAGAGTGAGAAAAAGAGGTCGCTATCAATCATCCTGTCTATGGCTATATCCATACCGTAGCCCTTGTTTTCACCGGTTGTTCGTTTATCTAGAATCTGGTATATGGCCGTGAGCTTCATTTTTGTTTTAGCGTCAATTGAGCTTTTTGAAGAAAGAAAGATGGTATGTGCCTTTTCTTTATCCAGATAGAGGTAGTCCGCCTCCAGATTGAGATCGATACCTTTCTTTGTTCTCAGCATCGCTCCCGCTCTTGTTCCGTAACCCTTTTGTCCCATATGGTGATTAACTTCTTTTCCTGTGACATAAAGGTCGAGTCTTTTCATTGGAAAGTAAAAAAGCTCACCACTGATGACTTCTTCTTTCCCCTTTGCGTAGAGTCTGTAAAAACGGTCCCTCAGGGAAAAATCTTTATCGCCCGGTTCATAGATGTTGTAAGCAATCCGGACAAAGCTTTTTTCCAGAAGCTTTATGCCAAAGGCCGTACTCATTGTTTCGATCGTTCCATCTTCCATGATGAAATCGCCGCCCGTTTGAAACTCCCAAAAGCCTGTCTCTTTCATCTCAGCAGCGGATGCTTTGGCAAGGCCCCAGGTTAATCTAGACAACTTATCTTCATCGTATATCTGCTGATATCCCATTTCAACAAAGAGATTAATAAAAAAAGGAGAGGCCTTGGCCGCCTTATCTCCCCTGAAAGTAAGCTCCATACCGCCTGTAGAACCGGCACTCAGCTGCTTATCAGATTCAACCCGTAAGAGCTTACCTCCATAGAAAGAAAATGAAAGTGCGCCGGTACCTTTTTTAAGATAAACTCCATCTATAGCGTAGTAGCCGCTCTGGTCCGACCTTTCAAAGCGTCCTCCTTTTATGAGGAGTGATAACTCCTTTAATTCTCTTTCACCATAGAACTGGTATATTTCACCATGCCATTCTTCTTCACGATAGGTGCTGCTGAAGGTCAGGCCATAAGTACTTGCCTGCTCCCTTTTTTTAATAAGAAGGTCTCCCCATCCTTCAATATAGGTGAGGTCCTTGTTGTACCTGTTGTCTGCCTCGATGAGGGCCTCCAGTCTTCCTTCAACTCCGCCATAAAGAGGGAAGGGTAAAAGGAGGAAGATAAAAGCAATAAGGGCAAGAACATGATTTGATATTGTTCCTGTCACGGATTTGATCTGTTATCCCTCGAATATATTGAATCACCCTTTTTGTTTTTCATGACCGCCCAGCCTCCCAGGGAAAAAAGGGCAACGAAACAGCTGCCGCAGGTGGAGCAGATGCCTGTTTTTGGGACTGTACAGGCAACGGAGAGAAGTGCAGTACCGGAGGCTATTCCGCTGCCGGCCAGCCAGGGGGCCACTTTATTTGTCTTTTCTGTAATTCTCTTTTTGTTATCCATGAGAGTTTTTCCTGTTTGTAACTATTTGGTATATGAAATTTGTTAAGGTTTATCCTTAAATCCCAATATTTCCCTCCCCCTTGATGGGGTCTTGATGCCCCTTGAGGGTAGAGGGTTAGGGTGGGGGTGAAAAATATATGGTATTTTGAGTAGTAAAAACAGTTCTTCCCCCTCCCCTTAGTCCCCTCCCACCAGGGGAGGGGAGATCTGCTGTGGGGTTATGAAAAGTAACCTACCTTCCCCTCCAATAAAAAAGAGGCAGGAAAGCTTCCTGCCTCTTTTAAGTTCACATTACCTTATCAGTAAAGGCCCGCTTTTTTCCTGTACAAAGATAAACCTGCCGACGCTGCAGACAGGAAAAGCAGTGTGAACACAAGCTGCTGCACCATGTTCATTTTCACGAGAAAGTATGCCACGGCAAAGAGTGGCCAGAGCAAAACCCTTACGATAGATCTCATGGTTTCATGTTTTGCAATCCAGTCCGCCATGGGTGGGCTGTGCTTGTAGTAGAAGTCTACAAAAGCCGTACCCGGTGCATTGGTAAGGAGGATCTGGTCACGGAAATCGCGAAGAACCTGAACATGGCCCTCTTCATAGGAACCATAGGCTGCCGTTGCGATAAAACAGAAGCCCTTTCCACCACTGCTGCTTCCACCGGACAGGGTACTGGCTCCCGATGCCGCTTCAACGGTACTATCGGCCACCGTATAGTAGCTCAGATGGTTAGTTGCAAAGAGGACATAGCCCGGGCCATCCAGTTCGCTTGCAGGTTGAATGGCGACTATCTGTGAACTATCGATAGCTGACCATGTTGACCCATCGGCAGATGTGAGAATTTTGACTTCTTCCTTATTTGTATTTGTGCCTCTATAGGGAAGCTTAATAACTATATATTCATTATTAAAGGTGGTGATATCATCGCCCTGGCTGTTAAGAAGGTCTATGGAGTATACCTCTGCAAGAAGACCTCCGAAACCGGCATCTGAAGCAGAATTGCTGATTGTCTCATCTGAAATGGCAATCTCCATGCGGGCTGATGAAAAAATGAAATCACTCAGGCCACCATCGTTGAACTGTTCGGCAATAATGGCTATTTTTCTGACTGCCTCATCACCGTAGTTAGGCTTGAAAAGGAATACGTCAGTCACTGTCAGGTAGCTCGCTTTTAAGGCAGAGACTTCATCCATGTTATATATACCGCTTGTTCCAAATGCCTCGGCATCTCCTATTTCCCTTGCTTCCAGTTCAGCAGCCGTAGCTATTTCAGCATTGAAACGGGTCATAGAGGGATTTATCTTTGACGCATAGAGAACATCGGAGACATTTTCCGTAACCTTACCTGCTTCATCGACCTTCATATAGGGAAGATCAAAGAGCACAATTCCTTCATCAACGAGTCGCTTGTCAACGAGTTGGGTTACGGTCTTAACATTTCCCGCGCCAAGCAATCCATCAGTAGATATGAGGGCGCTAATGGTAGTTCCATCACCTTTGTATGGATGACACTCTGAACACTGTACTGAAGATACACCGGGCCTTGTATTGTGAGATATGACGTACTGGTTGGATTCCGTCCATACCAGAGCCGTATCGGGATTTGTAACACCCTTAAGCTTGAGCAGACTGTCGTAGGCCTTCTTCAATCCTACAAATCCGGCATAATCGCCAGGATCACCGAACCTGAGAGAACCGTGAGATATCCTGGCTGTTACGGTACCGTATTCGGTGCCGGTCATGGGGTCGGTGATAATACCGATGGTATTACCACTTTCATCTTTACTCTGGACAAAGACGGCATTTCTCTCGGTCTGAACGAGGATACGACCGCTGTTCTTGTCTTTCCAGTAGTAACGGATTCTGGGATTATAGGGGGAGATCTTTAAAAGGCCGTCTTCACCTCTCCTGTAACGATACATGATCTGAATAGCTCTGCCCCTGGATATTTTGTCAGTAATATGACATGCCTGGCAGGAGACAACATCGAGGTGGGTCTTTGTTATCCTGTCAAGGGTGTCTGTCGGGTAGCCTGACATATCCCCGTTGAAACGCCATATATCGAGATGAACAGACTGCATTGATGAGTAACCGCCGTAAGTGGGGCGATTGGCCGCTCGGTCGTGACAGTATTCACAGGACTTTGCATTGGGGTTATAGTCAAGGTCGTTTCTCACGTCCATATCGCCATTACCCTTAAGAAAGTTGTGGTCGGCGTCAAGGTCCGTATTTGCTTCATTGGATCTGAAGTAATGTCTTCCGTGACAGGAACTGCAGTTGTCTATGAGCCTGGTTACGCCATTTTCGGTCCAGTTTTTTCCTTTATGGATGTCGTCCTGGTAGTCTTCTATCATGGTGCCGTCGCTGCTGTAATCGATAAAGGCTGAATCACCGAAACCATAGAAACCACGTCTCGAGTTGCTTGTGAGATGACAAGCCATACAGTTATCATTTTCCGGGAAACGAAGCATGGGGATTGTTAATTGCCTGTTTTCATCAAATACAGAGGCATTCCATGTGAGAACAGGCTGTCCGTCTTCACCTAATACAAGATGCCCTGAATCATCCCGGTTAAAAAGGACGGCGCTTGAATCGGGAATCTCCACTGAAGCAGGTTGCATGTTCAGGAATCCAAAGATGGCCGTACCCATGTACCTGAAATATCCTGCCGAGGCAAGGTCATGACCTCTTAATCCACTTCTGTATGCACCTGCAAGAGCAGATGCAGCCATGCCATCTTTAAGATTGGAAAAGTCACCGTGGCAGCGCATACAATCGCCTTCTACGACGCCACTCTTTTTCCAGTTCCACTGTGAGATAGTATCGATGGAGGCCATTGTGTTGTTCGTCGTCGTTCCCCTGTTGAAGTAGTCACCGTCAAGGTAAGTAACAGATTCCGGATCTTTCTCATCGTATCTTGTTCCATTCCTGTCTTTCTCCATCCATCCACCGCCCATATGGCAGCCGTTACAGCGCTGTATCCAACCGGCAGAACCTTTATCGGCAAAGTCGCCAACGCTGGCGTTGTCTTTTTTTGCCAGTACATCCTGGTTGCTACCGCCCATGCAGTTGTAACCGCCAAAATAGCCGGGAGATACGAAGTGTGGAAGTCCCCTCTTTTTACCGTAGTCATCGCTTGCCTCATCACGACCCATTTCGAAGTGATAGGCGTGAGTAATTGCTTCATAGTCATGGCATCCTCCTCCATCGCCATTGCCGCAGCTCTTTCTCGGACTGTAGGGTTTTGCGCTATCCAGAACATGAGCACCATCTTCATCATAGAGTGGAATGGCCGGGTGAAGTTCCGCAGTGGCTGCCTGCAAGTTCCCGGCAACTACGAGTAATAAAATTATAGAAATGGCAAGGGCCCTTTCTGCCCCCTGCATTAGTTTTTGCAGAGCTTTGTAGATCTTCATTAACTACCTCCAAGAAAATATTTAAAAATCAAAAAAAAGTCCCCAAACTTTATTGGGGACGGAATAGGAGGATGGAATAATAATTCCATCGCTACAGGAGGCAATAGCAAAGGGTGTGCCAAAGTTTTTTAGCTTGTCTAAGTATAAGAATATAAAGGAAATATCATGTCTTGCCTCTTGGTATGGCAGGCGTAAGATATTATTTTATTTTTTTTATTTCAAACAGTGATGTTGTATTTGCAACAGGATAAGCTTGTCTGAATTAGGATGGATTTATTAAGGGAGATCGATCAATCTTTCCATTCTGTATTGTTGAAGAAAATCATGAAAAACAAGTGAACGCAGGGGGTCTTCATTCATTCCGAAGAGATGTGATCCGCAGTTGCAGTCCGTTGAACCAAAAGAGGGAACCTGCCAGTGGACAAGCTCCTTAAGAGAGTTGGCTAGTTGACACTCTATTCTATTAGCCGTACGAAGGGGGAGGGCAGCATGGAAATGGGCATGTTGTCTCAGGTAATCTATATGCCAGTGCATGTTTTTCCTGAGCCTTTTGTGGCGCTCGATTCGTTTTGTCAGGTTTTTCATGGCTGAACCGACGTAAATATAAAAGCCTTTCTTATATTGGATATGACCGAGGCTCCCCGTTTCTATTGAAACATCTTTATCAAGTTTCATCATGAAGAGATAAGCTCCTCTGTCAGAAGCCTCTCTTTCTATTTTCTCCCAGGGAATGGATACCTGTCTGACTTTATTATGGAGGGAAAGATCATCCCGCCAGCCGATGGATAGTGGGATAATATCGATCTTGTCTTTAGCCTTGATAAGTGTTAAGGCAAAGTTGAGGTCCGTATGGTATTCAGGGCTGAAAACCTCTACATGGGGTGAGCTTATTACGAACAGGACGACACAACGCGTCTTGCCTGAGGAAAGGTGGACAAGTTCCTCTACATGCCTCTTTCCTCTCTCGGTAATGGCATCGGGAAACATGGCGACCCTTTCACTGAAGAGGGTACAGGACTTTACTTCAAGGTAAATGTCTTCATCACCTCTTTTAAGGAGAAAATCAAATCGGCTATTGCCGTACTTGACTTCACTTCTTACTATCTCAGCATCTTCCAGACCCGGCACGAGTCCCCTTTCCAGGAGGTGCCTTGCCGCATCATTTGTCTTATGAGTATGAAGCATGACAGGCCTTCCTCTGCTTTCCACGGCGACTACCGTCCAGGGGATCTTTCTCTCCTCGTTGTTACTCCTTTCGATATAGAGAGTAACGCCGGGGAAGAGAAGTTCCCAGAGTCTGCCGGGATTAGGGAGGTAGGTTTTTGTCTCCTTGCCGTTAAGGTCGCAGATGATGATGAAGCGGTTGGGCCGGGAGATGAATTTTGCTTTGCTGATGTTGTTGAAGAGTTGCATGAATATTTCTGTTTTTTGTTTTGGAAAACCTTCCCTTCCCTTTCCTGAACCTCTCCTTATTGAGGGGAGAAAGATAGTGATGGTTCTCAGATTTCCCCTCCTTGATAAGGAGCACCCGAGGGCATAAAGGGATTAAGGGGTGGTTGAAGAATAAACTATTTTCATTTGATTTTTTAGAAGTTGAGTTTTTACCACCCCCGGCCCCTCCTAAAATAGGAGGGGAGCTTAAAATCCCCCTCCTTGATAAGGAGAGGCTGGGGGTTGAAACTACTTCCCCTTATCTCCAACAAAGCCATCCTTCTTGTCTGCAAAGAGGATGTTGAAAGTAGTCAAACTCCCGTAACTCCGGGTTATGTATTGCTGTATATCCACCTTTTCCTCATCGCTAAGTCCGTTGTGTGAATTAATCTTCTGCTCCAGTACCCTCAGGCGGTCTCTCACCATGACGATCTTGTGAAAAAAGGCATCCATGGGGATCGATTTTTCCTGTAAGCCTTCGGTACCGGGTTTTAGTATCATTTCACCGTCAACCCATTTATCTCCCAGCTTGACCTGGGTAATGCCGAGTGTTTCATCAAGTACTTCCTTCAATATATCTTTCAGTTCATCTTTATCCATTTCCAATACCTCCAGTTGTTCACTCATTTTCTTTAAAGTTCCACGCAAAATATACTTATCGCACATCTCGTCTTTGCAACTGATGAGTCCGTCAGCAGGTTTTTTACGGCACCGGCCTGTAAGAAGTCCTTTGGCCTCCTTTACGACCACATAATATTCACATCTGCCGCATATGGTTTCGTAGGGACAGATTTCTGTTATATCTTCCGGTGCTTCGAGACAATCTTCTACATCTGGACAGGGAGTTTTCATTTTCTATTCCTTAATAAATGTATGAGATTAAAATATCATATCACCACAAAGGCACAAAGGTCACAAAGTTGTTCATTTATTTTGATTTTTTAAGAGGCTTTATCCTAAAAATAAAAATCTTTTCTTTTTGTTCTTAGTGTCTTTGAGGTTAAAAAATATTCTATTTAATTCCCTTTTTCCGGCCAGTCGCATTCATCATAAATTACACACTCACTGCACAGAGGCTTTCTTGCCTTGCACACCCTGCGGCCATGGAGGATAAGGGCTGTTGCAAACCTGCTCCAGCTATCTTTGGGAATAGCCGCCATAAGGTCTTGTTCTATGATGTCGGGATTTTTTGATTTAGTGAGACCGAGGCGGTTACTTAAACGGATGACATGAGTGTCGACAGGGATGGCCTGCTTACCGTATGCACCTGCCAGGATGACATTTGCTGTTTTACGGCCCACACCGGGAAGCTTTACAAGCTTCTCCATTGTTTGTGGGATTTCTCCACCAAAATCGTTAAGAATCATAGTGCAGCAGTTAATAATGGATTTTGTCTTGTTCTTAAAAAAGCCGGTCTGCCTGATTTCTTCTTCCAATGTTTCAGGAATTGCCCTGGCGTAATCTTCGGCACTTTTGTACTTTTTAAAGAGCGGCCTGGTTACCATATTGACACGCTTATCCGTACACTGGGCCGACAATATGGTAGCAATGAGAAGCTCCAGGGGATTTGTGAAGTCCAGTTCTATTTCAGGTTCAGGATTACTATCAAGAAGTATTTGGGCGATTTTATTTCCGTCAGCCATCGCTTACAATATTCCTAAAAGTTAAGACTAATGCCATTGGTAATCTCAAGGTCATCTCTTTCGACACCTATGGGTGGTTCACTGTCGTAACGGTAGTTTATGTCGAAAGTGAAAGAGAGTTGCTTTGTGATGACGAAAGCGATTGTTCCATCAAAGAGGATGCGGTAATCATCGGGACCCTTCAGGCTTGGCTGATAGTAAGCGGTGGCTGAAAGGGATGCCTTTTCTTTTGCTTCCCATCTGAAGGAAAGGTAGTTGGTGGCACGGTAAAGCTTTTCCTCCTCATCAGGTGTGTAATCGATAACCTCTTCTTCCCACATCACTCCAAGACCGAGGAATAATCTGAGTTGGGATGTTTGATTTACTCCATTAAGTGCCCTGATACGTGCTCCGGTACCGATGAGCTTTCTGTCTTTAAGAAGGGTAAAGTCGTTATATTCTCTCTGTATAAAGAATTCACCCGCAAGAGGTTTGCTTGTCGCCATAATCCCCCTTATATGAGCAAAGCCCTTGTCCATGTATTCCTTCTTGTCTTTCTCTCCACGCTTGAAAGAGGCCGAAATGAAAGCATGATTGTTTTTTGTAATATGGTCAGAACGAAGCTTCAGCTTTCTGCTGGAAATATCCGTATTTCCTTCGCTATGGGTGAGGCTAAGTGATATGTTGTTGTATAGTCCCTCGTCACGGTCACTCTGTCTGATAGCCTCTATGTTTACCGTTGCGATTGCGTTTGTTTTGATTAAAAGGATCAGCAGAAGAGCAGATGGCAGTTTTAGTATGATGTTTTTCATGGGCTAAATGATAAGACATCAGACCCCAAAGGGCAACCCCTTTATCTCCTTTTTTCTTGACTCTCATAAAGTGATGGGTAATATGTAGCCATGTCCATTAAGCTTGTTATATTCGATCTCGACGGAACGCTTGTTGATTCCATTATAGACCTGACCCATGCCCTCAATTATGCGACTAAACCCTTTGGTATTCGAGAAAGATCCGTTGATGAAATGCGTGACCTTGTCGGTACGGGCATATCTATAGTCATAGATAAGGTGCTTGCTGAAAAGGGGGAGCTCAAGGAAAAAGTACTTGCCCGCTTTCTCGATTACTATTGGGAGCATCTTGTCGATTATACGCCGCTTTATCCGGGTGTAGAGGAAACTCTTCAGTCCCTTGAAGGATATAAAAAGGCGGTAGTAACGAACAAGCGCGAAAAGTTTGCCAAAAAAGGGCTTAATGAATTAGGTGTTGGCCATTACTTTGATGCCATCCTTGGAAGCGATAGCGTCGGTAAAAAGAAGCCTTCACCGGAGCCTATTCTTCACCTGCTTAAAATGTTTGATCTTGTTCCCGGGGAGGCCGTCATGGTTGGTGACAGTGAAATTGATATGGCGGCAGGAAAGGCCGCAGGGGTGAGAACGGTGGGTGTGACTTACGGCTACAGGGGAAGGAAGTCGCTTATTGATGCTGATTTTGTTATTGACGACTTACTGGAGCTATCAGGGCTGATAGAGCGTAGTTTGTCGGATTGATAATTTTACTATTATGAACACTCTTTATATTCTCCACTTTAAACGGTTTTTATTGACAGCAGGCTGTTTTTTCGATAGGCTTTAAGTAAAACGCAAGCCTTATCGATGGAGGTTGTTATGGAAACAGTAACCGTTTCACCTAAATTTCAGGTTGTTATTCCGCTCTCAGTCAGGGAGGCGCTGGACATCCATCCGGGAGAAAAAATTAAGGTCCTTCAGTATGAAAATCGAATTGAATATATTCCCATGAGGGATATGAAGGAGATGCGGGGATTTCTAAAGGGTATTGATACTACAGTAATTCGTGAGAAAGATCGCTTATGAACCTTGTTGATTCCTGTGGCTGGCTAGAGTATTTTGCAGACGGCCCTAATGCCGACTTCTTTGCTCCACATATCGAGAAAACGGAAAACCTGATAGTTCCTACCATTTGTATCCTGGAAGTGTTTAAGGTCGTTTTAAAACAGCGTAATGAAAATGCAGCCTTACAGGCAGTTGCCTTGATGGAACAGGGAAAAGTTGTAGCGTTGAGTGATTCTATTGCTATAAGTGCTGCACGATTAGGAATAGATAACAAACTTCCCCTTGCAGATAGTGTTATCCTCTCAACGGCACGTGTTAACCGTGCCGTTATCTGGACCCAGGATGCTGATTTTAAGGGGATTGATGGTATTGAATATATTGAAAAGAGCAAGTTGTAACTTTTATACAGTTAATGTTTTCAAATAACGTCAACTCAACTTTGAAAGCAGCACCGGAACAGCTGTTTCCACCCTCAGTATCCTTTCTCCCAGTGTAACCGTCTTAAATCCAATCTCCTCGAATGTTTCGACCTCTCTCGTAATAAATCCCCCTTCAGGCCCGATGGCCAGTGTTACTTTTTCCTGGGATCGCTCAGGAAAAGAATCGGATGCCACCGGATGAGCTACGAGGGGAAGGCTGCCTTTCATTAGCACAGGCAGTTCTTCTCTAATAAAAGGCGTGAAGAGCCTTCGAAGGTGTACTTGCGGCAGGATTGTGTCTTTTGCCTGTTCAAGACCGGCAATGAGGTGTTCGCGTATGTTGCCTTCTTCAAGTTTGGGGCTCAGCCAATAGCTCTTTTCCACACGCCATGAATTGATAATATACATATCCTTTACGCCCATTGAGGTCGCTGATTCAAGTACGCGGCTTAGCATTTTTGGACGGGGCAGGGCTATAATGAGAGTTACCGCAAGTGGGGGAGGGGGATCGGAATGGAGATTAAGCTCCATGTCAAGAAAGCCATTCTCTATGGTCGTAACCCGTCCTTTACCCATTTTTCCATTTAAAAGACCTACCGTCAGTTCGTCTCCTTTAGTCGCTTTAAATACCTCTTTTGCATGTTTGAGAGCCCTGCCTCTAAGACGAACTCTGCTTTTGCCGGCATAGTCTTTTTCTTCTATGAGTATGAGGTTCATGGTTGCATGATTTTATGATGATAATGCGCTCATTGCAATAGGGATTTGAAATGTGTAAAGATTGATTTGAATGAATAGACACAGATTTACACTGATTTTTTATGATAAATATAAAAAATATTGGCAGCCTATTAATGTCATTTCGACCTCAGGGAGAAATCTTTATCTTATTTTACGGTTTAAGAGAAAAATATTTATCGCTACAATTTCCTAAGTCTGTCAGACTCCTAGCTCGAAAAGACAAACCTTTAGAGTTTTTTGATAATCATGATTTCTCATAATCATAATAAAATCAGTGTCAATCTGTGTCCAAATAGCTTTTATATTGTTACTGAGGTAAATCCTTGCTCTGGTTTTTTCTATCATTACTGACGGCGCTGGCTGTCGCTACATCGGATGCCCTTTCCAAGATTGCTCTCAAAGATTGTGATGCAGAGACCATTGCCTGGGTAAGGTGGGCTTTTGCCCTCCCTTTTCTTCTGTGCTTTCTCCCATTTATTGAAATTCCTGAGCTTGACCGGCAATTCTGGTTTATTGTTTTTATTGCCCTGCCCCTGGAAATAACAGCCATTATTTTATACATGAAGGCAATCAAAGTCTCTCCCTTATCTCTTACCATCCCTTTTCTTGCTCTTACGCCCGTCTTTTTAATTATTACCTCATTTGTCTTTCTTGGCGAGTTTCCCGACAGTTCAGGTATAGCCGGTATTATGTTTATTGCGACAGGCGCCTACCTCTTGAATGTAGAGAAATTCAGGGAGGGAATCTGGGCGCCACTAAAGGCTATCAACAATGAAAAAGGCTCTAAATTAATAATACTTGTAGCATTAATCTATAGTATTACTTCAAATCTTGGAAAGATGGCCATTCTACACTCTTCGCCACTTTTTTTCGCCATATCCTATACTTTCCTCCTTACTCTTTTTCTTGCTCCCTTTGTCTGGTCGAGGAGAAGAAAAGAGGGGGTGCTTTTCAAGGTAAAACCTCTTTTGTTTGTCATGATCGGACTTGCTTATGCCGTGATGCTCATCTGTCATTTCTGGGCAATTTCACTCATCGAGGTGGCTTACATGATCTCCATAAAAAGAACGAGTATGATCTTCAGCGTCATCTACGGCTGGCTACTTTTCCGGGAAGAGAATATGAGACAGCGGCTGCTTGGAAGCTCCGTTATGGCAGCCGGTGTTGCTCTTATTCTGCTATGAGGATGCAATATTGAAGAAAGCTTTTTCCTTTGACAAATGAGGCTTATTTAAGATAATCTTTAACGTTTTACAGGGCATTTTTACTTCCTTGAAATGCATCCAAAAATATACCATAAAGACAGGAAAACATTCTTGAGCAAACAGGAACGAATTCGAAACTTCTCCATCATCGCCCATATTGATCACGGTAAGTCGACCCTGGCCGACCGTCTTCTGGAAGTAACAGGAACGGTAACGAAGCGGGAGATGAAGGAGCAGCTTCTCGACAAGATGGACCTTGAAAGGGAGCGTGGTATCACAATCAAGGCCCAGCCTGTAAGACTTACTTACAAAGCAAAAGATGGTAATGAATATACCTTAAACCTTATCGATACACCGGGCCATGTTGATTTTGGTTATGAAGTGTCGAGGAGCCTCTCCGCCTGTGAAGGGGCGCTGCTCATTGTCGACGCATCACAGGGTGTAGAGGCGCAGACACTGGCCAACGTTTATCTCGCCCTCGATAATGATCTTGAGATTATCCCCGTACTTAATAAGATCGATCTTCCGAGCGCGGATCCCGACAGGGTAAAAGCAGACATAGAGGAGATTATCGGTCTTGACGCTTCTGACGCCGTTTTGGCAAGCGCTAAGACGGGTCTCGGTACGGAAGATGTTCTCGAAGCGATCGTTAGCAGGATACCCGCGCCCGGGGGGGATGATGAAAAACAACTTAAAGCGCTTATCTTTGACTCATGGTATGACTCCTACCAGGGAGTAATCATGATGGTCCGGGTATTTAACGGGGTAGCAAAGAAGGGAACAAAGATAAATCTCATGGCAACGGATAAGACCTTCGAAATTATAGAAGTTGGCGCTTTTCATCCCAACATGCGCAAGATGGATTCACTCTCACCGGGTGAGGTTGGTTATGTTATTGCAGGTATCAAGGAACTCAACGACACCAAGATCGGTGATACCATTACCGATGCGGGTAATCCTACCGATGAGGCTTTTCCCGGGTTCAAGGAACTTAAACCGATGGTTTTTAGTGGTCTCTATCCCATCGATACGAACCAATATGAAGATTTAAGGGATGCCCTTGAAAAGCTTAAACTTAATGATTCTTCCTTTACCTATACACCGGAGACCTCCGTTGCCCTGGGTTTTGGTTTCAGGTGTGGATTTCTGGGCCTTCTCCACATGGAGATCATTCAGGAGAGGCTTGAAAGAGAGTTTGAACTTAGCCTTTTAAATACAGCACCCAGCGTTGCCTACAAGGTAACTATGGTCAAGGGTGATGTGCTGAGCATACAAAATCCCGTCGACCTTCCGCCAACACAGGAGATTCAGTACATCGAGGAGCCTTTTATTAATGCCAGCATCCATACCCCCAGTGAATTTGTCGGCTCTATCCTTTCTCTCTGCCAGGAGAGACGCGGTATTCAAAGAGATATTAAGTACCTAAGCAGTGACAGGGTTATTGTTGAGTATGAGCTTCCCCTCAATGAGGTTGTTATGGAGTTTTATGACAGGCTGAAATCCATGTCAAAGGGATACGCATCCTTAGATTATGAAATGGCCGATTTTAGACGTTCCAACCTGGTAAAGCTTGATATACTGATCAATGGTGATCCTGTTGATGCATTATCGCTGATAGTTCATAAAGATAAAGCCTTCTATCGTGGTAAAGACATTGCCGAAAAGATGAAGGAACTTATTCCAAGGCAGATGTTCGAAGTAGCCATACAGGCAGCTATCGGTACCAAGATTATTGCAAGGGCATCGGTGAAGGCCCTTAGAAAGAATGTAACTGCCAAGTGTTATGGTGGTGATATTACGAGAAAGAGAAAACTCTTGGAAAAGCAGAAAGAGGGCAAAAAAAGAATGAAACAGGTAGGCCGGGTAGAGGTTCCACAGGAGGCTTTTCTGGCAGCACTTAAGATTGACTGAGGAGTATTGATATAAATGAGTGAAAAGCATAAGGAAAAAACGGCAGCCAAGATCGTTAAAGAGGCTGAATCAGAGATAAAGCTCACAAAGAGCCTTATCAAGAGAAAAAAGAAGAAGCTCGATAACGAAAAGATCAAGCTTCTTGAAACGGACATTATGGCCCTTGAAAATACCATAGCCCGTGGTGATCTCAAGGATATTCTCGCCAAGGAAGAGCGCCTTGTAAAGGCGAGAGACCGCTCCATGCCCTTTCTTAATAAATCGGTAGTCAGGGAATATGCCGAAGCCATTGCCATTGCTATTGTTCTGGCCCTATTTATAAGGACCTTTGTTGTGCAGGCCTTCAAGATTCCTTCCGGTTCCATGGAGGACACGCTTCTTGTGGGAGATCATTTGCTGGTTAACAAATTTATTTACGGCGTCAAGATACCTTTTGTTAACAAGAATATTATCGATGTAAAGGAGCCTGCCAGGGGGGACATTATTGTTTTCCGCTACCCTGAAGATAAGAGTAAAGACTTTATCAAGAGAGTCATCGGTGTTGGTGGAGACAAGATCGAGGTCAAGAAAAAGCAGGTTTATGTCAATGATAAACCGGTAGAAGAACCTTATGCAGTCTTCAAGGCGGGTGAAACCTCCTTTTTCGGCTTTCAGAAGGGGAGAAATTTCGGTCCCGTTGTCGTACCCGATGGGAATGTCTTTGTCATGGGTGATAACAGAGATAACAGCCATGACAGCCGTTTCTGGGGAACGGTAGAAATCAGCGAGATAAAAGGGAAGGCCTTTATTCTTTACTGGTCGTGGGATAGGGATAATAAGGGGATACGCTTTAGCAGGATTGGTAATTTGATTCGCTGATAACAAGATTTTTAGACAGAGGAACTGTCAAGAATCAAATCCCTCCTAACCTCCCTTTGCTAAAGGGAGGGACTATATTTCCCCCTTTGAAAAAGGGGGGGGGTAATGAACGTAAGCTTTTGGACTCACCATAATAATCTTTCACCCAAAAGCATGTATCTTCTCATCCCAACTTCCAAAATAAATCATCCCGTCGGCAATAACCGCTTCTGATTCGATCAGTTCTCCTACCTTGATTGTCCAGAGGGTTTCCCCATTTTCAATATTAAGGGCATATACAGTGCCGTTTTCACTCCCGATGTAAACCATTTTTCCTGCAATTGAAGCACAGGAGTAAAGGGTATGGCCTGACATAAATCTCCAGAGAGCTTCTCCAGTCTTTCCGTCAAGGCAGTGTATAATCCCGTCAACAGAACCGATGATGGCATAATCTTTATTTACAGCGGCAGAGGATATGATCTTGGCCCTGCAGTCGGACTTCCAGAACTCTTCTCCCGATGTACCATGAAGAGCATAAAATACAGCATCATTACTTCCAAAATAGACAATTCCTTCATAGACTGCCGGTGTGGACATAACGTATCCATCTGTCGGGAAACGCCATTTTTCTGTACCCTTATTGCAGTCGATGGCATAGAGATTCCCATCCCAACTGCCGAAGTACAATGTATGATTATCGAGAGCCGGCGATGAATCGATCTCTCCATTGCTCTCGAATCGCCACAGCTCACTTCCGTCATTGGCGTTAAGGGCGTAGAAATTACCGTCCAGGCTGCCGAAATAGACTTTCCCATCATGGACAAGAGGAGATGATTTAATCGCGCCGTCAGTCTTGAATTTCCACTTTTCAGAACCGTCCGCCAGATTAATGGCGTAAAGATATTCATCGAGGCTGCCCACAAAGAGAATGCCATCGCTGATTGCAGGAGTAGATTTAATCCTCTCCCCCGTTTCAAAAGCCCAGAGCTTTTCCCCCGTCTTACCGTTAAGGGCGTAAATATGGTAGTCATTGCTGCCGCAATAGACAATACCCTCTTTTACGATAGGAGATGTCTGTATGATGCCGTCAGCCGTAAAAGACCATTTTTCTTCAGGTGGCGCTGTGAGTGTTGAATCATATACTCCCGATCTCTTTAGGTTGTTTCTGAACATGTTTTATCCTCGTTTCTTTATTTGGGCAGCTTATTATAGCACATGATTCCCAATAGGGAAGGGGGATTGGTAATCGCAGGAAACCAATAATAATTCAAACGTAGGGGCAGACCCCCGTGTCTGCCCTTATTCAAAAAAGTACAAAACCAACGGGATTTACTATTGACTGGAAGCGCCTGCTCATATAGAATTAGTTCTCAAAAAAACAGAACATAAATGACGAACCTTTAAGTTAATCCAGAGAGATTAATAAGGTAAAAAAGATGGTATTTTTTCAAAAGAAAATTTCAGGGAACCTCTCTATCCAACCGATAGAGAGGTTTTTTTTAGGGGCTAATCTGTGATGACAAAACGATTGAACATTCAAGATAGTGCCGGTGTTAACAGGGCGATTACCAGAATATCTCACGAGATTATTGAGGCCAACAAAGGGGTTCATAATCTGGCTCTTGTCGGTATCAGGAGTGGAGGAGTGATTCTCTCTCAGCTTATCGCCGAAAAGATTAAAGAGATCGAAGGTATTGAAATACCGGTCGGAATTATCGATATAACGCTTTATCGTGATGATCTCTCCGTCGGTACACATCACCCTACTCTTAGAAGTACGGAAATCGACTTCTCCATTGATGACAGGATTATCGTTCTTGTTGATGATGTTTTGTATACGGGGAGAACGGTGAGGGCGGCCATGGATGAACTCATCGATTTCGGCAGACCCAAGATGATAAAGCTTGCCGTACTCGTCGACAGGGGGCACAGGGAGCTTCCTATTAAGGCTGATTTTGTAGGTAAGAATATTCCCACATCAAGAAACGACGTTATAAAAGCAAGGCTCGATGGTGAGCTGGCTGTAGACATTATTAAATCCATAGGGTGATTCTTTGCAACTGAAAAGAAAAGATATTCTCGCTATTAGCGATCTTGATAAGGAAGAAATCGAGTTTATTCTCGATACGGCCCAGTCACTGGTTGAGGTTTCTGAAAGGGATATCAAGAAAGTACCTGCTCTGAGAGGTAAAACGGTAATCAATCTCTTCTTTGAACCGAGTACGAGAACAAGAACCTCCTTTGAAATAGCCGGAAAGAGGATGAGCGCCGATGTTATCAATATTTCCGGTTCCACGAGCAGCACAACAAAGGGAGAGACACTCGTTGATACGGCCAAAAACCTGGAGTCCATGGCCCCCGATATTATTGTGGTCAGGCACGCTTCGTCAGGGGCTCCCGCCAAGATAGCAGAGGTAGTCAAATCATCGGTTATCAACGCAGGCGATGGCTGCCATGAGCATCCGAGCCAGTCTCTCCTGGATATGCTCACAATCAGGCAGAAGAAGGGAAAGATAGAAGGGCTTCGCGTTGCCATTATTGGTGATATATCGCACAGCAGGGTAGCGAGATCCAATATTTACGGTCTAAGGAAGATGGGTGCCAGTGTCGTTGTTGCAGGTTTTCCCACCATGATTCCCGTCGGTATTGAAAAGATGGGTGTTGATGTGGCTTATACCATTGAAGAGGCAATGGATGGTGCTGATGTTATCATGATGCTTAGAATTCAGAAAGAGAGAATGGATGGAGCCCTTTTTCCCACAGATCGGGAGTATTCCATTATGTTCGGGCTTAATCTCAAAAGGCTTGAAAGGGCGAAAAAGGACGTCCTAATCATGCATCCCGGCCCTATCAACCGGGGTGTTGAGATTGCACCTGAAGTGGCTGACGGCCCCTATTCGGTTATTCTTAATCAGGTTTCCAACGGCGTTGCCCTAAGGATGGCTCTTTTGTACCTTCTTTCAGGCTCTCAGCAGGGAGGGAACATATGAAGAGGCTCATACGCGGCGGCAGAGTGATCGATCCTTCGCAGAACCTGGATGGTGATTTTGATGTTCTTATTAAAGATGGAACGATTGAGGATATCGTCCCTGGCGGCTCGGTAAAAGATAATGCTTATGAAGTGATCGATGCTAAAGGCCTTACCGTCATCGCCGGCATTATCGATATACATACTCACCTGAGGGACCCGGGATACGAATATAAAGAGGACATTGAAAGCGGGACACTGGCTGCTGCTGCCGGTGGTGTAACGGCCATTGCCTGCATGGCGAATACTCTTCCCGTCAATGATAATGCCTCCGTCACGGAATCGATCATGAAGAAGGTAAAAGAGGTGGGTCATGTTAAAGTCTATCCCATCGGCGCTTTATCGAAGGGTCTCAAAGGGGAATCCCTTGCTGAGATTGCTTCCATGCAAAAAGCGGGCATTGTAGCTATCTCCGATGATGGACTGACGGTGCGCAATGCGGAGGTCATGCGAAATGGACTTGAGTATGCACGGGGGCTTGATCTGACCGTCATATCCCATGCCGAAGATCCTGATCTTGCCTGTCATGGTTCCATGAATGAAGGTTACACTTCGACTATAATGGGGCTTAAGGGAATACCCAATGCCTGTGAAGACGTTATCGTCATGCGTGATATTGCATTGGCCGAACTGACAGGGGCGAAGCTCCATATTGCCCATATCAGTACGGAAGGGGCCGTTTCTCTTGTCAGGGAGGCCCGGAAGCGGGGTGTCAAGGTAACGGCGGAAGCGGCGCCTCACCACTTCACATTAAATGAAGAGTCGGTAAAGGGATACAATACAGACGCTAAAATGAATCCACCGCTGAGAAACAGTAAAGATGTTGACGCCATCAGAAAGGGTCTGAAGGATGGCACTATCGATACAATAGCTACGGATCATGCGCCTCATTCGACGATAGAAAAGGATGTCGAGTTTGAGTATGCTGCTAACGGTATTATCGGTCTCGAAACGCTTCTGCCGCTCACACTGCGACTGGTTGATGAAGGGGTACTGACTCTTAGCGAAGCCGTGTGCAAGATGACAGTAAATCCTTCAAAGGTCATTGGCGTCGATGGGGGAACCCTGCAAAAGGGAGCTGCAGCCGATGTAACCATATTCGACCCTAATGTGGAATTTGAAGTAGAAAGAGAAAAAATGAAATCAAAAAGTAAGAATACGCCCTTTCATGGCTGGACCTTGAAAGGAAGGGCCGTATATACAATCGTTAACGGAAAAACTGTTTATAAAGGTGAAGGCTATGAATAAGGCCATATTGGCTCTTGCAGATGGAACGATTTTTAAGGGGGAATCCTTTGGTGCCGGCGGTGAGGCTGCCGGTGAAGTATGTTTTAATACATCCATGACGGGCTACCAGGAGATTATTACAGACCCCTCCTACCGGGGACAGCTTGTAAATATGACCTACACCCAGATGGGAAACTACGGCATAAATGAAGAGGATTATGAGTCTCGAAAACCCTATCTAAGCGGTTTTATTGTAAAGGAATATTTTGAGGTGCCCAGCAACTGGCGTTCGCAAAAAAGCCTCGGCCGGTTTCTTGCTGATCATAATATCGTGGCCATTGAAGGAATTGATACAAGGGCTCTTACAAGGCATATCAGGGATAAAGGGGCACAGCAGGGTATTATATCCACCGTCGATAGCGATATTGAAAGTCTCAAAAAGAAGGCTGCCGCACTTCCTTCCATCGTAGGCAAGGATCTGGTTAAAGAAGTAAGCTGCACTGAACCCTACAGCAGGGATGAAGGGGAGTGGAAGATAGCGACAGCTTACGACAAGGTGAGTGACTTCAAATATGATGTTGTCGCCTATGATTTTGGTATCAAGTTTAATATCATCCGATGCCTTACTGCCGCAGGCTGCCGCGTCAATGTTGTTCCTGCATCGACACCCTGGCAGGAAGTACTTGATATGAACCCTGACGGAATTTTTCTTTCCAACGGTCCCGGTGATCCCGAGCCAATTGGTTATGGAATCGAAAATGTTAAAAACCTGCTGGGCAAAAAGCCTATATTCGGTATCTGCCTGGGACATCAGATCCTTTCTCTTGCCCTTGGCGGTAAAACATATAAACTCAAGTTTGGTCACAGGGGCGGCAACCAGCCTGTTATGGACCTCTCAACAGGCAAGGTGGAAATCACATCCCAGAACCACGGCTTTGCTGTTGATTATGAGTCTCTGAAAGAAAAAGCCGAGCTTACTCATGTTAACCTTAATGATAAAACGGTAGAAGGAATTGCCTCAAAGGAGTTTCCTGCCTTTTCGGTGCAGTACCACCCCGAATCATCTCCCGGGCCCCATGATGCTTCTTATCTCTTCAAAAGGTTTACAAATATGATGGACAAAAAATGATTCAGGAACTTATAGATGAAGTTATAGACTATATCTCTGTCAGTGGCCGTGAAGAGGACGTAGCCGGCGCAAAGAAAGATTACTTCAGCCAGAGTGGAGGTATTTTCGGCGAAGAAGTAACCTATGACATGAGGATAGGTACTTTCCTCGAGTGGTATGCGCTTGACAGACGGAAGGGAGGCCAGTCGGTTGTTGATGAGTATGTGGAAAAAAATGATGATGCAGCGAAACGTGCAGAAATTATTAAGCTCAAAGAAGGTGTGAGGAGTATTTTTGAGATTTTGCGTGTATCAGGTGACAAGATCAGGCTTAAGGATTTATATAGCCGAAAGAAATATACCATCATGGTTCCCGAAGGGGGGAATCACTTCCAGGCTAAAAGCCTTCTTGAAACAAGGGTTTTTCCTAAAGACAAAAAGTATATAATATCACGATATTATATAATGCATCCGGCAAAAGTGAAAAAATTCATAATTTCAAAACTTAAGGAAGGCGCTGCAAAGGATGATCTTGAAAGCTCCATTAACATACTGGCAAATATGAGTCTCAGGTGGGAGAGATTTACTAAATATAGAATTGAAGAGATTTATAAATAAAACCTAAATTCTACTTTTAGGTTAAAAGGAGAACTGATCTTGCCGAAAAGGACTGATATAAAGAAAATTCTTATTATAGGAGCAGGCCCTATCGTTATCGGGCAGGCCTGTGAGTTTGATTATTCAGGGACACAGGCCTGTAAGGCCCTCAAAGAGGAGGGCTACGAGGTAATACTGCTCAACTCTAATCCGGCGACTATAATGACGGATCCTGATTTTGCCGACAGGACCTATATTGAGCCTGTTACGCCGGAAGTGGTGGAGATGATTATCGAAAGGGAGCGGCCTCATGCGCTTTTGCCGACTCTTGGAGGCCAGACGGCGCTTAATGTCTCCGTCAAGGTGGCTGAAAAAGGGGTTCTCGAAAAGTATGGTGTCGAACTGATCGGTGCAAGCCTCAAATCGATCAAGATGGCTGAGGACAGGGAAGAATTCAAGGAGGCCATGAAGAGAATCGGTCTTGAAATTCCCAAAAGCGGTTTTGCCCATTCCATTGATGAAGCCATGCTCATTGCAGCGGATATCGGATTTCCTGTTATTATCAGACCCTCTTTTACGCTCGGTGGAAGCGGTGGAAGTATTGCCTATAACAGCGAAGAGTATGAAGAGAAGGTGAAAGCCGGTCTTGAAGCAAGTCCTGTGACGGAAGTGCTGCTCGAAGAATCGATTATCGGTTGGAAAGAGTACGAACTGGAGGTCATGAGAGACAGTAAGGATAATGTTGTTATCATCTGTTCTATTGAAAACCTGGATCCAATGGGCGTTCATACCGGTGACAGTATTACCGTAGCGCCCGCCCAAACGCTGACCGATAAGGAGTATCAGGAACTAAGAGACGCCTCTATCAAGATCATCAGGGAAATCGGCGTTGCTACCGGTGGATCAAATGTTCAGTTTGCCGTCAATCCCGATAACGGCCGTATCTCCGTCATTGAAATGAATCCCAGGGTTTCGAGAAGTTCAGCGCTTGCCTCCAAGGCAACGGGCTTTCCTATTGCCAAGATAGCAGCAAAGCTTGCTGTCGGTTATACGCTCGATGAAATCCCCAACGATATTACGAAAGAAACACCGGCTTCATTCGAACCGACCATTGACTATGTGGTGGTTAAGTTCCCTCGTTTTGCCTTCGAAAAGTTCCCACAGGCAGACCAGACGCTCACCACACAGATGAAGTCTGTCGGTGAAGTCATGTCCATTGGAAGAACCTTCAAGGAGGCCCTGCAAAAATCATTGCGTTCCCTTGAAATAGATAGCTTTGGCTTTGAAAGCCAGCTCTTTTCGGAAGAAGAATTCAGGTCCGCTAATTTTAAGGTAAATAAGGAAATAATCACAAAAATCCGGGAAAAGCTCATCGTTCCCGGTTGTGAAAGGCTCTGGTTTGTGGCTGATGCCATGCGTGCCTGTATGGATATGGAAGAGATCTTTCATATGACGAAGATTGACCGCTGGTTTCTCTACAACATCAAGGAAATTGTCGATTTTGAAAGGGTGATCCTTGACAAGGGGCTCGAAACCGATATTCTTAAAAAAGGGAAGACTTTAGGCTTTTCCGATAAGAGGATAGGCTGGCTCACCAAAACCTGTGAAAAGGATGTGAGGGAGGCCAGGAAAAAGGCAGGCATCAGTGTTACCTATAAGACGGTCGATACCTGCGGCGCTGAATTCGAGGCCTACACGCCTTACCTTTATTCTACTTATGAGCAGGAAGATGAATCGAATGTAAGCGACAAAAAGAAGATCATCATCCTCGGTGGCGGACCCAACAGGATAGGGCAGGGGATAGAGTTTGATTACTGCTGTGTTCATGGTTCCTTTGCACTTGCCGAAGAAGGATTTGAGACCATTATGGTCAACTGTAATCCCGAAACAGTCAGTACCGACTATGATACATCGGACAGGCTCTATTTTGAGCCCCTCACTTATGAAGACGTCATGAATATAGTAGAGACGGAAAAGCCCGATGGTGTTATCGTTCAGTTTGGCGGACAGACACCTCTCAAACTGGCTCTGCCTTTATGGGAAAAGGGCGTACCTATTATAGGAACTTCACCCGATAGCATTGACAGGGCTGAAGACAGGGAGCGATTTAAGGACCTGCTCCATAAACTCGGTCTTAAGCAGCCTGATAACGGGACGGCGAGATCTGTTGCGGAAGCTGAAAAAATTGCCCGGGATATCGGTTATCCCGTAGTGGTAAGACCCTCTTACGTTCTTGGCGGCAGGGCTATGGAGATCGTTTATGACCTGGAGGGTTTGCAGAATTACATGCACACGGCCGTTATGGCCTCACCGGAGCACCCCGTACTGATAGACAAGTTCCTCAATGATGCAGTAGAGCTCGATGTTGATGCTCTTTGTGATGGCAGGGACGTTGTCATCGGAGGGATTATGGAGCATATTGAAGAAGCGGGCATTCATTCCGGTGACAGTGCCTGCTCTTTGCCTCCCTATACGGTTGATGATACAATTATTGATGAAATAAGGCGCCAGACAAAAGCGCTCGCCCTGGAACTTCAGGTTAAAGGACTCATGAATATCCAGTATGCCGTCAAGGAGTCCGATATTTACATTATTGAGGTTAATCCCAGGGCTTCCAGAACGGTTCCCTTTGTGAGTAAGGCCATCGGTGTGCCGCTTGCCAAGATCAGCGCCAAAGTTATGGCAGGAATGACACTCAAAGAACTGGGATTTACTGAAGAGGTGAAAACCGATTTTGTTTCTGTAAAAGAGGCCGTCTTCCCCTTTACAAAGTTCCCCGGTGTTGATACCATTTTAGGGCCGGAGATGCGTTCTACGGGTGAAGTAATGGGTATCGATAAGGAGTTCGGCAGGGCCTTTGCCAAGGCCCAAAAGGGAGCTGGTGTTCATCTGCCGACAAAAGGAAGGGTATTTGTCAGTGTAAAAAATAGTGATAAAGAATCCATTCTTGCCCTTGCTAAAGATCTTCATGAAAAAGATTTCGAAGTTGTTGCTACCAGGGGAACAGCCAGGTATCTTGAAAATGAAGGTATTCCCGTAACCTTCGTCAACAAGGTCAGTGAGGGGAGGCCTGACATTGTAGACAGGCTGAAAAGCTCTGAAATTGATATGGTTATTAATACGACTGTCGGCAAGGAATCGATTGCGGCGTCTTTTTCCATCAGGAGGACGGCGCTCTTAAAAAATATACCCTACTTTACGACTGTTGCCGGTGCAAAGTCGGCTGTTCGCGGCATTGTTGCCGCAGCTGAAGGGGGACTGGATGTTAAGACAATACAGGAATTTCACGAAAAGAGGAGTTAAACATGAGTGGCAGGGAGCCTATTACAGTAGAGGGGCATAAATCTCTACAGGAGGAACTCAAAAGATTAAAAAGTATCGAAAGACCCAAGGTAATTGAAGCTATTGCCGTTGCGAGAGAACATGGTGATCTTTCAGAAAATGCTGAGTATGATGCGGCTAAGGAAAAGCAGGGTTTTATTGAGGGAAGAATCAAGGAAATTGAAACCAAGCTACCGGCCTGTGATATTATCGATATCTCAAAACTGAGTGGCGACAAGGTCGTTTTCGGCGCGACCGTTACCCTTAGTGACGTTGATACCGATAAAGAGGTAACCTACAAGATTGTCGGGGTCGATGAAGCCGATGTAAAGACGGGAAAAATATCTATTCTATCGCCTATTGCAAGAGGGCTTATCGGTAAAAGCGTAGATGATGAAGTAAGTATTGCGACACCTTCGGGGAACAAAGAGTTTGAAATAATTGAAGTCTCCTTTATCTAGAAAGACTGCCCTTTTACTCTGCATTATAATCCTTCTCTCAGGGGCCTGCACAAAGAAAGAGCCTGAAAGGGCTCTGAGAGAAAAGAAGTTTATCTCTTCTGATAACATTTCCCATGAATGGCTGGGCGCATATTTCGAAGGTAAAAAAATCGGCCATGTACATACGGTGACCAGCGAGGGAAGCCTCGATGGAAGACCATCTGTTTCAGTAAAGAGCTACGCTGCCGTCGAAATTGATGTGGCAGGCGAAAAAAGCCGTACCGAGCTCGATCAGACAGGTTATGTCGATAATGAAGGACTGCTTGATTCTTTTGTTTACAGGCAGAACATCATGGGCCATGAGATGGTTATCAGGGGGGAGAGAGTAGATGATGAGCTTCTTGTAGAGATTGATTCGGGAAGTGAAAAGAGGAGAAAACGCTTTCCTTTCAGGGATGGGCTCTATACGGCGGGTCTTCTTAAAAGAGCCATACTTGAAAGGAAATTCGTAGAAGGGGACGAATTTGAGATAAAGGTCTTCCTTGAACCGCTTCTTTCAGTCCAGACCGTCAAGATAAAGGTCCTTTCTATAGAAAAGGGCTATGTTGGTGGTAAAGAGACGACTATTTACACCTTTGAAGAAAGTTTTAAGGGAATAAGAGGCAATATTACCCTCACTGCTGATGGCTTGACATTGGAAGAAGTTTCTCCAAACGGTTTCAAGCTTATCATGGAGGATGAAAAGGAGGCCAAAGCGGGAATTCAATCGCTTTCATTGACTGATCTCCTCCTGGCTTCAAGAATTGTAATCAAAAAACCTCTCAGTGATCCAAGGGGATTAAGAGCCATGTCCATCAGGCTTTCCAACATTCCTGAGAAGTTTCCCGTCATGAATGATGCTTATCAGGAGGTGAGCCTTTCAGGGAAGTCAGGTGACGGCCTTGAATACCTTTTTAAAATCAATGTAAAAGAGCCAAAAGATAAAGGTGTTGAGATTCCTGTCAAAGACAGACGATTTACTCTTTATCTCGCATCCGATCATGTAGTAAACTCTGACAATAAAAAAATTGCAAGAAAAGCTAAGGAGATTGTAGGGAAGGAAAAGTCAGCGCTGAGAGCGGGCAAACTCATCTATGACTGGGTTAATACTCATATAGACAAGAAGCTGATTGATACCGTTTCGGCCCTCGATACGCTTGAAAGCGGGGAAGGTGAGTGCCAGGCCCATTCCAATCTCTTTGCAGCCCTGGCGAGGGCCGCAGGTATACCGACAAGGATCATTTCAGGTCTCGTTTATTCAAAAGAGTTTGAAGGCTTCATGTATCATGCCTGGAATGAATTCTATGCAGGTGAGTGGATTGCCGTCGATACGACTCTTGGGGGCTTTCCTGCTGATGCAACGCATATTAAACTGGCCGAAGGAGGCCTGGAAGAGCAGTTAAAGATCATGGCACTGGTAGGTAAGGTGAGAGCAGAAGTTATAAATCAGAAATGAAGGTGATTAAGGATTATGGCTAAGATTACAGAAGCAACGAAAATCAATGAAATGATAAAGAAATACCCTGAAACGAGGGATGTCTTGAAGAAATATCAACTTGACTGTTTCGGTTGCATGGGTGCTGAACAGGAGAGTGTTAGAAATGCCGCCTGGTCTCATGGCCTTGATGTAGATGGTTTTGTTGAAGAACTTAATAAGGCTTTAGGCAAGAAATAAAGGTGCTTTTTTGGAGCAGGAGCTTTTAAATGGCCTACTGGCAATCGAAAAGCCTCTCCAGTATGCTGCAAAGCACGATTTTGCAAATCTTTCCAAAATAAAAGGTCTGGAAAGTCTGGTTCCACCGGCACTTTTGCAGATCACTCCCGGAGTACCCCCCTCTCTAAAGACACAACTGAAGGATCTTGCCGCCGCTTTCAGCGATTTTGATTCACTGGAAAGCCGTGAAAAAGAAAAGATCATCACTGAAGCACTTCAAATTATCAAAGGCCTCACCAATCCCCCGTCGGGGGAAAAGAAAAATGCTAACAAGTCAGCACAGGAAAACCACATTGACAGGGCCAAAGCAGAAAAATCACTTCATACCCCTATGCAGTTTATCAAGGGGGTGGGACCGAGAATATCATCACTTCTCTCCAAAAAGGGGATCAATACGGTAGAAGACGCCCTCTATCTCTTTCCCAATCGCTATGACGACAGGCGTCATTTGAAAAAAATTGCTCAGCTGAAAGCCGGCCAGGTCCAGCAGGCAGTGGGCGAGGTGCTTGCTTCCGGCGTGGTTCCTCTGGCGAGAGGGAGAAAGATCTTCGAAGTCGTTCTTGGTGACGGTACGGGTACGCTTACACTCAAGTGGTTTCACTACAGCAAGAAGTACATGAAGAAACTCTATGAAGAGGGAAATCGCTATCTTGCTTCGGGAGAAGTGAAGCTCTACGGCGGCGGCAGAGAGATTATTCATCCTGAAGTGGAAAGGATTGAGGCCGGTGAAGAGGAGGGGGAAGATTTTAAAAAAATCCTGCCTGTTTATCCCCTTACAGAGGGACTGGGACAGCGAAATATGAGGAAGATCATGGAGCGTGTCGTCCGGGAATATGCAAGTACTTTGATTGATGGAATCCCTCAACCTATAAGATCGAGGCGGGGTCTATTACCCCTTTCTGAGTCGCTTCATCACGTTCACCTGCCGGCAAATGATTCTGATATTAATAAATTAAACGAAAAAAGGACCCCTTTCCATAGAAGCCTTGTCTATGATGAGTTTTTCTTTTTACAGCTAGGTATTGCCATGCGAAGCCATGGTCTGGAGTTGGAAGAGGGGACTGTAATAAAATCGAAGGGTGCACTCAAGACTAAACTTATTGGTCATCTCCCTTTTGAACTGACAGGGGCACAAAAGAAAGTTTTGAAGGAAATTGAAGCCGATCTTCCGGCCAAACATCCCATGCACCGCCTTATCCAGGGAGATGTGGGTTGCGGAAAGACCATGGTTGCCCTCATATCTGCCCTTCATGCCGTCGAGGCCGGTTATCAGGCGGCTATCATGGCACCTACGGAAATTTTAGCCGAGCAGCATTACCTCAACATTCACAGGCTCTCAGAAAAGCTGGGCCTTTCGGTCCTCCTTATCAAGGGAAGTACCAAGGGGAAGGAAAAGCGGGAAATTATAGAACGAATAGCCGAAGGAGACGTGCATATTATTATCGGCACCCATGCTCTCATCCAGGAGGGGGTCTCTTTTCATAATCTCGGTCTCGGCATCATCGATGAACAGCATCGCTTCGGCGTTGTACAGCGGGGGAAGCTAAAAAGTATGGGACAGGCTGATATTACGCCCAATATCCTCGTCATGACGGCTACGCCCATACCACGTTCACTGGCTATGACCGTCTATGGTGATCTTGAACTCTCCGTCATTGATGAGCTCCCGCCGGGGCGGCAGAAGATTGATACGAAGGTTTACCACGAAAAGGAGAGGCTTAGAGTCTACGAAATTATAAGGAAAGAGCTTAAGAAGGGAAGACAAGCCTATGTTGTTTACCCTCTTGTTGAAGAGTCGGAAAAAATGGAACTTCTCGATGCGACGAAAATGGCTGATGAACTAAGCCTCCACTTTCCTGATTTCAAAGTAGGACTCATTCATGGCCGTATGAAGGTTGATGAAAAGGAAGCCGTCATGACCGCCTTTAAGGAAGGAAACATTCATCTGCTTGTCTCTACAACGGTCATCGAGGTCGGTATAGATGTCCCTAACGCCGCGATCATGGTTATCGAACATGCCGAAAGGTTCGGTCTATCACAACTTCACCAGTTAAGAGGCAGGGTAGGGCGGGGGAGTGAAAAGTCGCTTTGTATCCTTCTGGCTCAATACCAGAAATCGGATGAAGCAAGAGAGCGGCTCCATGTAATGGAGAAATCATCGAGCGGATTCGATATTTCCGAAGCGGACCTTAAAATAAGAGGCCCCGGTGACTTTCTCGGTACACGCCAGTCGGGAATGCCTGATTTTCGTATAGGCAATATCCTGAAAGACGAAAGGATTTTGAAAGAAGCAAGGGAAGATGCCTTTCAGATTATCAGCACTGATCCTGAACTGAAACTATCGGAGCATGAGTTTTTGAGGGATATTCTCAAGGAGAGGTGGCAGGGGCGGCTTGGGTTGGCGGGGATAGGGTAAGCTCCCAATATTTCCTCTCCCATCAGGGGGAGAGGATTAAGGTGAGGGGTGGTTTAAATATTTTTAAAATCACCCATACTTTTCTTTACCCTCAAGGGGCATAAATTCTGGCAAAGAAAAGTATGCAAAAGAAAGCCGCCCTACAACTTGGTCCCACCTTCGGCGGGACTACCCTCGCTCCCGCAATTGATTGTGGCGAGTATAAAAACTCGCTGCGCTCAGACAGTTTATACCCTTACTCCACAATCAATTGCTCCGCTCGGCTGCGTTTGACGGGATTTAAAAATCGAGCAAACCTTTTTTTCAAAAACCTTTAACTACTTCGACAAGCTCAGCACGACAGGATAGTTGTTAAATTTAGTAGAAATAAACCAGTCACCCTGAGCTTGTCGAAGGGTCTCTTTTGCTATAGTACCTATATTAAATAGGCTATAATATAATCAGCGGATAAAAGAAAACTTTTGCCTTTCCTCCATGGTCTCTGTGAACTTTTATGCCCTGAGGGTGCTGTGGTAAAAAAGTCTTTGATTTTGGTTCCAGACTATGAATATTTTATCTCTCAAATCTCTTCTTTTATGCATAATTTTTATTCTCCTCTCACCCTTAAATATCTACGCTGACAGGGACCATAAGAATGAAATGCCCATAGAAGAAATGGCAAAGAAAAAGCTTCATCACGGCAAGAACGGCAGGTTTGAAAATCCCTGGTGTGATGACTGCCGAAAGAGCTTTTTAGACTTCCTTAAATGGCAGTTTTCAAGTAATAAATACAGTGCCCAAAAAGATAAACACACTCATGTCCCTTTTGAAAAGCCTGATATAAAGGCTCTGGAGGCAACAGGCAAGGACTGGTTTGTCTGGCTGGGCCATTCTACTCTGCTTATGAGGGTTGGCGGCAAGTACCTTATAACGGACCCTATTTTTGAAGGCGCCACAATCTTTTTTGACAGGATGACACCCTTGTCGATTGATATTGATGATCTGCCAAAGATAGATTACATCCTTATTTCTCACGGTCATTACGACCATCTGGACACAGATACATTGCAATTGCTCAATAAGAAATTTAAACCTCAGGTCATTTCCGGGCCAGGGTACGAGGAATACTTCTCAGGTATTGATATCAAAAATACCATTCTCCTTGACTGGTGGGAGAGTTACAACGATGGAGAGCTTAAGATTACCTCTCTCCCTGCCCAGCACTGGTCAAAGCGGACCTTATTCGACTCCTACAGCATGCTCTGGTGCAGTTTTATTATTGAAAAAGAGGAAAAGCGCTACTACTGGCTGGGAGATGGCGGCTATTTTCGCGGCTTTGCCGAAATAGGTGAAAAGTTCGGGCCCTTTGACATTGCCTTTCTGCCCATCGGTGCCTATGAGCCGAGATGGTTCATGAAGAGTCATCATATGAATCCCGACGAGGCCCTCATGGCGGCATGGGAACTGAAAGCAAAGATGATGATACCGATCCATTGGGGAACCTTTGATCTGACTGATGAACCGCTTGATCTTCCGCCTGAACTGGTTGAACAAAAGCATTATGGCTTCAGGAAGGATTTTGAATTGAAAATGCTGCCTGTCGGGGGTTCTTATATGAATTCACGTGAGTAATCCTTATCCTGTAATTTCCGGATGAATACTATTTATCAATTATCGTCCCCCTTCCTTTTCCTTTAACCTTTCAGCGGTTATAATCTCATTATAAGTCTATGCACTATAAAAAGCTTTTAACTTAAATGGTGTGATCATATGACACCCTTTCGCACACCTAAGCCCTTTAAGCACCCATACCGCTTTATAAGACAGATTTTGAGTGATTTCCGCTCCAACCAGGGGATAGTTCTTTCGGGGGCCGTCGCCTACTATGTGCTCCTCTCCGTCATACCGCTCTTTACGCTGGTACTGGTTGTAAGCTCACGCTTCTTCCACGATGAAGAACTATTGGCGCTGCTGCGTGAAAACATGAACCTCGTCCTTGTCGTGCCGGGCCTGACCGAGACTTTGTTGGGTCAGGTTGTGAAATTCCTCCAACACCGCGAGGTGATAGGGTGGGTGGGCATCGTTGTTATGCTCTTTTTCAGTTCCATTGCCTTTACAGTCCTTGAAAACACAATGGTCATAATCTTCTATCACCGCGTTGCCATAAAGCGCCGCCACTTCCTCGTTTCGGCCATCCTCCCCTATATATTCGTCCTTTTTCTTGGTATGGGGCTTTTGGCCATAACCCTAACAGCCGGGGCTTTGCAGGCCATGGAGGGGAGTTCAATCACCCTCTTTACCTGGATGATCAAACTGGAAGGAATAACGGTCCTCATCATATACCTGCTTGGCGTTACCGGCCTGGTCATGCTCCTCACGGCAATCTACATGGTCATGCCCATAGGCAAAATTGCGGCCAGCCATGCCCTGCTTGGCGGCGTGGCGGCGGCTATCCTCTGGGAGATAGCCAGGCATGTGCTCATCTGGTATTTCGCCACCCTGTCGCTGGTGAACGTGGTCTACGGATCGCTGGCTACCTCTATTGTTACACTCATAACCCTCGAAGTCGCCGGCATGATCCTCCTCCTCGGCGCCCAGGTGATAGCCACCTACGAACGCCTTTTAGAAGAGACTGATGTCAAGGGCCCGCCGGGGTGAGGGAGATAATGTTTCTTCCCTGTTCCATTCTTTTAACTGCCTTTCTTATATGATTTTCATAAATTAAAAATCCATTATCAAAGGTTAGCAATGTTGAAAAAAAAGTTTTCATTGCCTTATAATGCAAAAAAAGTGTTTGAAAATGTAAAGAATGTGGGGTAGAGTTGACCTCGTAAAATGTAGTTCAATCTGCCGGGAGCCTGTCGGACTTAGACCGAATCTGCTGCGGGAATGCCTGACTCTAAAGGGGGAATTTTAAGGGTTATGATTAGGAAAAACAAAGGAGAAATGACTGTTAATGCAGGGGAAACCTTATGATTTTCCCTTCCATAGCAATTGATTCTCCTGTAAATAGCCTTTCTCCTCTTGAATCGTTACTCTCATTAGACAGGGCCTACCCCACACCTTCAATCATCGGTCTCCTGCAAAAATCTGAAAACGAAGACCTGCTCCAATATATCGTCGAAGATCCTTTTGGTTCCCATGTTTTTCCGGGCAACATTCGCTCTTACGAGGTTTCCCGGTTTCTGGAAGATGCCAATGAAGAGCTTAGTGAAAAAAAACCTTTTCATTTCTGGATCAATTTTCCTCTCTGTGAAAAACGTTGCGCTTTCTGCCAGTATGCCATTGTGGCAGGGGGGAGTAAAAGCGAGAGAATCAAATCCCTTTCAAAGCAGTGGATTGAGGCCATCATGAGGGAAGCTGAATTGTGGCTTGCCGCTTTGCCCAATCTCAACGACGCCCCCGTTGGTGAGTTTAACCTCTTTGGCGGCACACCCTCCTTGATTCCCCGGGAGGAGATGGGACGGCTCATGGATTTCCTTTACAAGCACTTCAACTTTACCGGTGACTCCACCCTGCGGATCGAAGGGAATGCCGACAGCTTTTCCAGGGAGCGTTTACTTTTCCTTAAAAAAATGGGTTTTAGCAAGGTTTCTATCGGTATCCAATCTTTCGATGATGAGGTTCTCAAGTTGTGTAATGTGAGCCACACAGGAGAACAGGCGATAGACTTCATCAAGATGGCCCAGGACCTCGGTTTCGACCGGATAAACGGAGATTTGATTTACGGTCTGCTCAACCAGACTGTGGCCAGTGTGGAAAAGGATATGGAGCTTACCGTTGATCTCAGGCTCTACAGCCTGGACTGTTCCAAGCTTCATCTGAAAGATTACAAAGAGACAGGCACAGGGATTGCGGGAAATATTCCCGCTGCCTGGCAAAAAGAAGGGTGGCGTTTTAAGGAAGAGAAAAAAGGCCGCCACTGGCCTGCCCTTGGTGAACAGTTGCAAATGCGGGAGATAATCAACGATACTCTCACGGCGAATGGCTACAGGGAGCATCCCACCATGTACTTTTCAAAAGAAGGGTATGGTCCTGAACGATGGAAGTCCATGATGGTGGACCAGGATAAACAGTGTGTGGAGATCGCCATGGGCTTGGGAGGCAGTTCCAGTTGTGAGAAGAGCGAGGCCCATGTGACGGTAGAGCCGGATAGCTATCTAAAGCAGGTGGAGAAGGGGCAGTTGCCTCTCCATTCGGCCAGAGGGTTCAATCAGCAGGGCAAGCTTGTCCGGGCCATCAGAATGGCGCTCTCAACCTGTCAAGCTCTTTCCGACAAGGTCCACCGCGAGAGGTGGACCACGAGCTCGCTTTTTGATTCTTACTGGTTGCCCAAATTCGAAAGCCTCAGGGAAAGGGGTTTTGTTAAGATCGACAAAAAAGAGAAAACCATTGAATTGACCCATGAAGGTAAAATCATTGTGGAAGCGATTATGCACAGGGAGATCTATTAACCTGGAAACTGCTGTTGGATCATGGTTTCTAGCGCAACCTCTTGATTCCACAGCACTTTCAAAAAATGCCCGCTTAACCTATGGGTGAAACTCAGATTTTTTAAAAATACTGTGAAACCAATATGTTACACTATAAATCCACGCCCAACAGCCGTTTCCAGGATTAGAGCCATGTTGAACTTCCATTTTCATAATCCTGTTAAGATTTTTTTCGGAAAGGGTGAAGTTTCACGGATTGCCGAAGAGATCGGGAAAGAAATACGGGTGCTTGTTCTTTCAGGGAATGGCAGCGCGGAGAGGAATGGTGCCCTTCCTTCGGTACGCAGGGTACTGGCTGGTCACTCTTATTTTGAATTTTCAGGCATTGAGCCCAATCCCCGCTATGAGACCCTCATGAAAGCGCTGCCTCTTATTAAAGAGAAAGAAATCGATTACCTTCTTGCTGTGGGAGGAGGTTCTGTTATTGACGGCGCTAAATTTATTGCCGCTGCCGCTTGTTATGAAGGAGAGGGGACGCCCTGGGAGCTGGTGGCAAAGAAGAGGCCCTTCCAGAAAGCCTTGCCCCTGGCAACCCTGCTTACCTTGCCTGCCGCAGGTTCGGAGATGAACTGTTACGCAGTTATTTCCAATGAAGAGAGGAAGGAGAAGACCTCTTTTGACTCGCCCCTGCTCTATCCCCGATTTTCAGTGCTTGACCCTACATTCTCTTTAACTCTTCCTCCTATTCAAACGGCTTATGGCATCATCGACACCTTTTCCCATGTGTTGGAACAGTATCTTACCTATCCCGTAGATTCACCGGTGCAGGACCGTTTTGCCGAGGGATTACTGCTTACCCTTCTGGAAGAGGCGCCGCGGGTCTTCCAATTACCGGAAGAATACGATAGCCGCGCCAATCTGATGCTCTGCTCCATGCTGGCCCTCAATGATCTTATCTCAATAGGGACGCCCAGTGATTGGACAGCCCACGAGATTGGCCACTTTCTCACCGAACTCTATGGCATGGATCACGCCTCGACGCTGGCCGTTCTCTTTCCCGCCCTGTTGGAAGTTAAAAAAGATGAGAAGGCATCTAAACTTCTCCAGTACGGTGAGCGGGTTTGGAATATTAAGGAGAAGAGTCAAAAGGTGAAAATCGATAGGGCTATCGAAAAGACAGAGGCTTTTTTTCAATCTTTGGGAGTTAAAACGAAATTGAGAGATTACGGACTGAAGGAGAGAGATATTTCTATCCTTGTGGAGAGGATTGAGGAAAGAGAGATCACCCCTCTTGGAGAAGGGGGAGATATTCACCTGGAGACTGTCCGGCAGATCCTGGAGCGGAGTTTATGAAAATGAACGCTGAAAAAAGAGTTCTTTTCGGAATCTCTTTCGACGGTGTTCCCATGTCGGGCCTTACAGTGGAGTTTATGAAGGTGGCCCATATTTTCCACCAAAAGGGGTACCAGGTCTATTTTGATCTTGGTTACGATATTAAAGCCGACAAAAACAACTATCATAAAGACTTACCTTCCTGGGACGCCCACTGGATGACCTTGAAAAGAATTTGTGATTTGAGGGATCTAAGCGACTATAATCGGGCTTTTGTTGAAGAGGTGCTTGAGACCATTGTTCGTCATGAGGATAATGGCTCCAAAGGACGGCATATGCGGGACCGTGTCGACAGGGTGGCAGCCATCATCTCTGACCGTATTCTTAAGGTATGGAGAGAGCTGGAGGTTTCATTTGTTATCGTTGAAAATGGAACGCTGCCTGAAAATATTATTTTTACCCGCGCTCTTTATGAAGCGATCAGGATTTACGGAAAAGAGCGGAACCTTGGCAAATTCGTCATGTGGCGTGATCATGATCTTATGTGGTGGAGCGAACCGGGAAAATACGGTTCATTCCCCTATGAGGGAACACCCAAACCACAACCTTTACCTTATATTCAGCATGTCGTTATTCAGGGTTTGGCCCGTGACAGACTTTCCCGGTGGGCCCCCGGCTTGCATGTTGAGGTATTGACCAACTGTTTTAGCTTTGAACGCGCCGGGATTAATGATAATAACCGATATTTCCGCCGGGACTTTTCCATTCCCGAGAAGGCTGTTCTCATAGCACGATGCACCCGCATAATCCCGCAAAAGCGGATTGACCGTGATATCCATCTACTCTCCCAATTGACAGCCATGGCAAAGATAGGGGGTGTAAACCGGGAGTTCTGCCTTTTCATTGCCGGTGACATTAACGAAGACCGGGCCGAGTTTGAAAAACTATGCCGCCTTGCTTCACAGCTGGGTGTTGCCTCACAGGTAATCTTCGGTAAGGAACTGGGGCCTTTTGAAGAGAGGTTTCCCTCCCGCCGCAGCAGGGGCCGATATTCAGTGAAGGACTTACTTGCTCACTGTCAGATCAACTCTTTCCTTACCTCTTATGATTATGAAGGTTTCGGTAATCCCATAGGTGAGTCCATCGCTTCGGGAATACCTTATATGAGTACCTCTTATGAGCTTTATGGCAGCATCTACGGTCATATAGGATTCAAGGCTCCACTTCTCCCTATTTGCAAAAAAAGAGATGACTTTGCAGATGAAGATTTTGTGGGGAAACTCTTTTCCTTTTTAATGGATGATAAAAGTCTCAGGGAAACAGTGGATTACAATTATAGTCTGGGAGAGCAATACTTTTCCCTTGATCAGTTGGAGCAGAGAATAGTCAATATCTTTAAATTATCCGGTTTTGGAGATTATGAAGGGTGTAACCGTCAGGAACGGACGTATCCATAGCAGGACCCTGGAGATCAATGTGGTTGATCACTGCAACCTCTCCTGCCGGGGTTGCGCCCATTTCTCCCCGTTGGCTCAAAAAAAAACTTTGCCACCTGAAAGACTTTACGAGGCGCTGGCAAAGCTGGCCCAAAGTTTTTATGTGGAATATGTGGAACTCATGGGAGGTGAGCCTCTGCTCCATCCCCGACTGGTAGATCTGGCCCGAATGGTGCGCTCTTCCCGTATTACGGAAAAAATCAAGGTCTGTACCAACGGTATTTTGCTTTCCTCTATGGATGACTCTTTCTGGCAGAGTATCGATGCCCTTTCTATTTCTGAATACCCCGGTCACAAGTTGGAGGGAGAGCGCCTGGAACACTGCCTCAAGATGGCCCGCTTACATAAGGTATCATTGGAGATTCTTCATCACAGCCATTTTCGTGAAATATATTCTCATATCGGAACAGAAAATAGAAAACTTGTAGAACGCATCTATAAAAGCTGTCAGATCGCCCACCGCTGGAACTGTTATACGATCCGGCAAAACTATTTTTTCAAATGTCCGCAAACCCTTTTTACCCAGCTTCAATTCAATCCTGAAGTTCCCCTTGCCGACGGCATCGAGATAAGTGATGACTCTCAATTTCTCGACCGTCTTCTCCAATATCTCCGTTCGCCCCATCCTCTTGCCTACTGTGAATATTGCCTTGGCAGTGTAGGGCGTCTTTTCCCCTGCCAGTCTGTTCTGAGTCGAAAGCGTTGGCAGGAACAGCAGGAATATGGCGTGGAGGAACTCATTGATATGGACCACCTTCATCTTCTGGAGACAAAAAACCGGGACGAGCCAAGCTACTGTTTTACAAGGACACTTTATGAGCCTCATTGCTGATCCTGTTACCCAATTGGAGATTTCAACTAACCGTTACCTTGTGCGACTGGCCCGTAACGAGAAGGAGGTGGATGAGGCGCTCAAACTACGTTTTGAAATTTTCGGGAAGGAGTTGGGCCTGGAGCACGCCTATATCGAGGGACGTGACAGAGATATTTATGATTCACAATTTGACCATCTATTGGTCTTCGATAAAAGGTCGAACCTTGTCATCGGCACTTACCGGGCCCAAACGAGGGCCATGGCGGAAGAGGGATGTGGCTTCGCTTCGGCAACAGAGTTCGATATTTCCCGTTTTCCGGAAGCCTTTCTCGATGAGGCCATTGAGGTGGGGCGAAGTTGTATCGCCATGAAGTACCGTAAAGGATCTGTTCTCTATCTTCTATGGAAAGCGCTGGCCCGCTATTTGACTCTTCGTGGAAAACGTTATCTTTTTGGTTGCTGCTCACTAAAAAGCCAGGATGTTCATGAGGGTATGGCCATTCAACGTTACCTGGAAGCGAGGGGGCACATACACCCTACGCTTAACATACCGCCCCTCCCGGAATTTAACTGTTACCCGGAGGAGGGTGAGCTAAAACATGAGAAGGTGAAGATCCCTGAACTTATGAGGCTCTACCTTCAACTGGGTGCCAGGGTTTGCGGGGCTCCCGCCATTGATCGTTCCTATAAAACCATCGATTTTATGGTTGTTCTCGATAGGAACAAAGTGGACAAAAAGAGATATGGGGATTTCAAGTGAAAGGTGTGATGGCCGCTCTCCGCGTAGCTCTCAGGCTATTTCTCATCTGTGGCTGGACCCTTCTCTTTCTTTCCACCGCTCTTCCTGCGGCCCTTGTAGCAATGTTGAAAAGAGATAAGGGCGGCCCAACTGATCTATCGGGCAACACTCCTTTGGCCCGCATATGGGCTACGGGAATTGGCAAGATCATCGGTCTTACCATAGAGGTGAGGGGCCAAATTCCCCGCTCTCCCTTTTTTCTTGTTTCCAACCATCTTGGATACGTCGACACTATTCTGCTCATGAGCCTGGTACCTTCCGTTTTTATTTCAACAACAGAGGTGCGCTCCTGGCCGGTGATCGGTTTTTTGGCCCAACTTTCAGGCGCTCTTTTTCTTAACCGTGACTCTCCCGGTCACGTGAGGGCCATCAACAGCCAGATCAAGACTGCCCTGGAGAGAGGAAGGGGCATTACCCTTTTTCCCGAAGGAACATCGACAAGAGGCGATCGTATCCTCCCTTTTCACTCTTCCCTTTTGGAACCTGCCCTTGCCGGCTCCCGTAAGATTAGCTGGGCCTGTCTTACTTATGAAACCCCTCCCGGGGAAGGGCCTCCCGGTGATGTGGTCTGCTGGTGGGATAAAGAGCAGACTTTTGAAAATCATCTCTTTCGCCTGCTCTCTCTTCCCTCATTTAAGGGGCATGTTGTTTTCGGCGCTTTCCATCCCTGTGGATTGAATCGAAAAGAGGTGGCCCGTCAACTTACGGAAGAGGTGCGAAAGCATTTTGTTCCTTTAACCTAAAAACAACAGTTGGAATATGAAAAATTATATCGGTTTGGGAACGAGTCCTCACGATTCCAGCATTGCCATCGTTAATCAAGAGGGGGAACTGGTTTATGCTGAAGGGCTGGAGCGGCCTTTTCAGTCAAAACGGGCCTGGGGCATTGTCCCTGATCACTGCATGGTCATCGATTCCATAGTCGACAAGTACGTTGATAAGGAGATCGATACGGTAGCTTCCATAAGCTGGTCCAGACATATCGATTTATACCACCGTTTTCTCATTCCCTTTTTCCATATCCTTTTAAAAACAGGATTTGAAACCCATAGAAAATCGACCCTGTTCATCAAGTATACCCTGCTTAACCATAGCTCCCTCTTGCGGCAGGTAACCACCGGTCTTGAAAGAGCGCTTTCCGGCAGCGGTTCGAAACTATCACGAAGATACTATAACCACCATCTTTCCCACGTGGCTGCCGCCGCTTACGGGAGTCCTTATGAAGAGGCCCTATGCGCTGTTATGGACGGTTTTGGAGAAGGGGGAGCCATGAGCGCCTTCCACTACTGCCATGGTCAATTGAAGCCTCTGGAACATTCCAAAGGCAGGGCGAGCCTTGGACTTTTTTACTCCTGGATGTGTGAGATATGCGGTTTTAGTCCCATGAAAGGGGAGGAGTGGAAGGTGATGGGCCTGGCGGCCTACGGCCGGTTTGACGAAGAGCTTTACGACCTTATGCGTCCTATGATTGTTCTTGAGGGCTTGAAACTACGCCTTGGAAAAGATCCTGTAAGAGAAAGAAAACTGAATGGTATGGTGAGAAAGAGGGAAATACCGGCCCTGGAGTATGCTAATTTCGCCTGCACCGCTCAACAGGTTTTCAATGAAATCTATCTTGAATATTGCCGTCAGTTATACGATCTGGGGCTTTCCAATAATCTCGCTCTTGGTGGAGGCTGTGCCCTCAATTCTTCGGCCAATGGTCTCCTTATCGATAATACTCCCTTTGAAAATCTCTATATCAACTCAGCACCGGGAGATGACGGTGCTGCCGTTGGCGCGGCCTACCTGGCCTATTATGAAGATCATCGTCAGGCCTGGCGACCCAAGGACATTCAATCTCCCTACCTGGGATCGGAGATCTCCCGGGAGTCGGTGGAGAGATTGGCTCAATTCAGCGGATTAAGCTCAACGTTTCTTGATGATGATACCCTCTATGAAACGGTGGCGAAGAAATTATCTGAAGGAGCCATTATCGGTTGGATTCAGGGGAGGGCCGAGTTTGGGCCTCGTGCTTTGGGCAACCGATCGATTCTTGCCGATCCTCGCCGAAGGGACATTAAAGAGGTGATCAACGAGCGGATTAAATTCCGGGAGGAGTTTCGGCCTTTCGCCCCTGCCATACTCGATGAAGAAGGGCACAGCTATTTTGAGAATTATCAGACCAGTCCTTATATGGAGCGTACCTTGAAGTTCAGGGAGTCGGTGAAAAATAAAGTTCCCGGCGTGGTCCATGAAGATGGTACAGGCAGGCTGCAAAGTGTGACAAAATCCCTCAATCCCTCTTTCTATGACTTAATTCAAAGTTTTAAGAAACTGACCGGAATTCCTCTGCTCCTCAATACAAGTTTCAATGTGATGGGTAAACCGATGGCCCACAGTGCGGAAGATGCCGTGGCCCTTTTCATGACCACCGGTCTCGACTACCTCGTTATAGGGAAGAGGATTTTTGCCAAAGGGAAGGGGAAGTTAATAGATTGATGCCTGCCCCGTCAGAGATTGCTTTAATCTCAATCGGGGCGGTTAAAAAGGTCTTTCTCCTGTTATTGAAGGGCAAAAAATGTTTGAAAAATATAGAGGATGTGGGGTAGAGTTCTTTATCTCCTTTATAGAGGGCTCAAGCATCAATCACTTTTTTCTTTGCTAATATACGCTATTAGGGTATAATTTAAATGGTATTTATAGAATCTAAGATATTTACTCGGCTTCTGCATAATTATCTTACAGATGAAGAGTATAGAATATTTCAAGGCCATCTTTCTGTTGCTCCTGAATCAGGTGACATTATTAGAGGGACAGGAGGGATACGCAAACTGAGATGGGGCAGAGGAGGCAAAGGCAAACGTGGAGGAGTCAGGATCATATATTATTAGCAGACTTCAGAAAGTGAGATTTATCTGCTTACCCTTTATTCCAAGGGCGAAATGAGTGATCTGACGGCGGAAGAGAAGAAAATACTGAAAAGGATGGTGGAATCATGGTAAAAAAAAGAAACCTCTTCGAGGAACTCTCCGGAGCCATAGAGGACGTTAAGGCTCACAAGAATAAAAAGATAACCCTCAGACAGTATGAGGTAAAAAAGACTGAAAGTATTAAGGTGACCCCGGAAATTATAAGAGAGACAAGGGAAAACCTTAATCTGAGCCGTGCCGTCTTTGCCCATGAACTCCACATATCTCCACGGACTCTGGAAAAGTGGGAACAGGGCCGTGCAAAGCCGAATGAGCAGGCAGCAACGCTGATTCTGCTCGTGAGAAAATACCCCGACACCCTGAAAAGGCTCAGGACTCTTGCGGCATAGGTTAAAAGTAGCCTGCCCCCTTTTTTTCTGTAATAATTAATACTAAGAATGGGAATACACCTGGAATAAAATGAACATAATTACCGATGAAGAGAAGGAGGCTTTTGCAGAATTTTGTGATTTAGAGGGCTCAATTACCCCAGCCATGTTTTATTCACCAGATCCTCCAGACTTTGCAAAAAAAGATGGCACCATAGTTGTCGAAGTTACAGAATATCACCGTGATAAACACTATAAAAAAGGGGAAAATACAAAAAGGAAGACAGAAGCAAAAGTTGATGAATTCTTGTCACTAGCAAAGAAAAAGTTTGGTGATAAGTCTTCTGCCAGGATGAATGCTTATGTTCACATAAGAAATGAAGAATGGCTACATGATAAAGTAAAGTTAGAACAAAACAGTACCAGATTGGCAGAGTTGATTATTAAAAACCAAAACATGCGTATTGATTTGGACGTGTGGCGTGATCTACCAGATATAAAAGAGTATTTTAATTATATCACTATATATCCAACACCGGACTATGAACAAGAAATGCTGTGGCAAGCACCTGAGGCGACAATAATTGAGACGATACCTGAGGCTGTTGGGTCTTCGATTTGTAGCAAAGAGCCAAATATCAATGAGTATCGGAAGTTTGGAGAAAAAGTATATCTTCTGATTTACTCATCTCATTTGCCTTGTATTGGTCTTCCAAGGATAGGGAGAGCTTCTACCACAGGAATTATAACAAATGAGTTACGCAATTATGAATTTGAGTCTTCATTTGATGGCGTATTTTTTATGGATAGGTCACGTAAAGAGCTTTGTAAATTAAAGATTAGGCGTGTCGCCTGTTGGGATCGTACCAAGTCAACTACCTAATATCAAAGAATAAAACCTCAAAAAAGCCTCTTTTTTGCCTTAGAAGCCCCTTTTTAGGGTCCACTTTATTACCCGCTCAAGCCAGATAAGGTTAGATCTACAAAACCTTAATAATTAACCAATAATACCAGAACTAACCCTGTAACGTAATTAAATTTCAAATCAGCAATAAATGCCGCATATTAAGCAAAATATGTCGTGATATTTACAGATAAAGCATGTTATAAAATGACATATATATAAATTCCATCCTGTTGGAGCATAAGTTTGTCTGAAAAAAATATCATTATTTTAAGCAATATTTCAGCTTATTGTAAATACAGCATTTTCAATTTCCAATTGAGACGAAAAAAACAAATACCTAAACTCTTATCAGGTAGAAGTCCGCCAGACTACTCTCAAAGCGTCGATTAGGCAACATTTCTTTAATCGATTGTCATAATTTATTTCAACTTTAATTATCAAGAAAGGAATTATCAATGAAATTTTTTAATTTAATAATCTCTTTTATCGCTATTAGCCTTTTATCAACAAGTGCATGGGCGCTGGAATCCACTCAAACTATAAATGAGAAGGGACAAGTTGTTGAAACTTTCTACGCAAGTGCTGATCCTCATCTCATTGCATTAACAGGTGGCCCAACAGCTTTATTGGCGCCCTTTCCATCATCAGTTCAATATCTGATAGAACCGAATGTTGTTGATGGCCTCGCCGTTCTTGTGAAGGTTACTGATAGCAGTGGAGAAGTTGTTGGTTTTGCGGCAGAATTGGAACACTTCACAGTAGATGCGACAGGTAATCTAACAGCTGCAGTAGACTGGATATTTAAAGTGCCTGGAAGAGGAACTCTGATGGTAAAGGAAACTGAATCACATGCAATGTTAGTTTCAATTGTTGAAGATATGGTTGCAAATGGAGAGACTGAAAGATATATCGATCCTCCTATTAAAGTTCAAACAACGGTTCCCGGAACAGGAAAAATAGTTGGTGGTGTTGGTGATTTCGAAGGTTTAACGGGTACCTTTAAAGAATATAATGAGTTTACTTATATGAATATTGCTAATGGAACGATAGGTGTTAATCTTACACTTGAAGTAACATATGATGACAATCAGGACAATAACCAACAATAAAAACTTTCCTGTGATATTTTTACAAATTAAGGGAGAAAGCGCTTAGCTCTTTCTCCTTTTTATTAATTTCTTAAATTGTTTTTGTAATTATTGCTGATGGGGAAAATTTCCTTCCCTGTCAAGAGGAGGCTGGATAAATTATTTAAGATTACAAATAGCATTAACAAGTGCTTTGACAGTAGCCATTTCAATATTTTCATCTATGGCCGCTCCAAAAAAGGTTCGACCTTATTTATAAGTAATTCCCATATAAGCTATGGCCTTTGCTCCCGAACCTGGTGACAATTCATGTTCTTCATAGGTGGTTATGGTAAATGAAAGACCAAATTTCTCCTTTATTCCTTTTGCAAAAGCATCGATGGGGCCTTTGTCTTCTGAATCTATGGAATTATCCACACCTTCATGGCTAATTACCGCCTTGATATGAGAAACCTCACCGGTGGCGTTATGGCTCATAAATGATTTGAAACGGTAGAGACCAGCTTCTTTCATGTAGTTTTCATGAAAGGCCCTGCCTATTTCATCGGCCGTCAGTTCCGAGCCCTGAAGTTCAGTCTCTTTCTGTACCACCTTACCGAAATGTGGCTGCATATCCCGTGGCAGGCGATAGCCGAACTCGCTTTCCATGATGTAGGCTACACCTCCCTTGCCCGACTGGCTGTTGATTCGGATAATGGCCTCGTAGTTTCTAATTTTTTAAGCCGCAATGCACCTCCCCACTGTTTTCCTGGTGGAACCCAGTGTGATTAATCCTTTAATTAAAAGTTCCAGAGAGACGGACGGATCACCGGCTTCCATTTTTGCGACCTTCGATTGGCTGGTGTGAAGCAATTTTGCAACCTGCACTTGAGTCATTTTTTTTGACTTTCTAAGTTCCTGAAACTTCTTTGCCAGGGCAATTTTCATCTCAATGATAGCCATTTCTTCAGGGCTAAGCCCTAAAAGATCTGAAGCATCCCCTGAAGACCAGCCTGGTTTTTCCAGTTTTTTCTTTTTTGCACTTTTCATTTTATCCTCCATTATACCGAGTCATATTCTTTAAGTCGTGATATGCATAGGTCTACGATATATCAAATCTGATAGTCTTGGAGCCGGTGGCTACTTATGGGGATTTGCTGAAATAGGTGAAAAGTTTGGTCCCTTTGATATTGCCTTTCTACCCATCGGCGCCTATGAGCCGAGATGGTATTAATGGTCATCGAAAAATGTAGAGAAAGGCAAAGCAATTTAGGATTAATACATATTTTCTAAAAATACTTCAAGGCTCTGAGCATCATCGGGAAATTCGCGGAGAATTTTTTTATCCGCTGTGATGAGGGGGACGTTCAGGTGACGGGCGAGTGCGACAAATTCACAATCGTAGGCAGAGCAATCACTTTTGTTAACTAATTGCATTACCTGTCTGGAAGAGAGTTCGTATTCTTTGCCGGACATGAGGGCCTCTGCCTCTTCAAGAATTGTCATAACGTCATCCAGATTCAAAAGCTTTTTGCGCAGATAATGGGCTAGTACGTTTCTAAATTCACTCCGCCAGAGAATTGGAGCAGACCAGTCCGGCTCATTTAAGAGTAGTTCTTCAGCTTGTTTGGAGTGCCCACTTGAAAGATAGAGGTAGGCAATCATGTTTGTATCGACGACGATCATGGACGGCCTTTGTCTTTAGCCTTGTTTAATTCATCGTCCGTAAGGAGGTATGGAGAGGTTTTTTCTCTAAACTTTCTGGCATTTTTAATAACGCCGGGAATATCGATTTTGTTAGTACCTATGGTTTGTTCTATGCAGTAGAGAATTTCACTGTTCAAACTGCGGTGGTGAAGCCGTGCCGTTTCTTTTAACTGCTCGTAGAGATCATGAGGGATATTTTTTATTGTTAATGCAGGCATCCTTAACTCTCCTTTCTTGAAACCATTATGGTATTATTATGGTGTCTGGTGTGAGTTAAGTCAAGAAGAGTTTGGATAGCCTCCCATGGAAAAGGGGGCAATGCTTTGACCTCCCCTTACTAAGGGGCGCCCAGTCGGGGGCAGTCGGGATCGAACCGAGTCAACCTATTGATTCTAAAGAATAAATCCCTCAAAAAGTCCCCTTTTTTCGCCTTAAAACCCTCTTTTCAGAGGTGAAATGAGGGTTTTAAGGAAATTTTAACATGTCGCAATAAATAAAAATGGTATGCTCCCCCTCCCAACCTTCAACGAATACCTTTTACAATGCTTCCCATAATCCCCCTAAACATTCCTCATCATAACAGTGCGTTCGTTCGCAGCTGGTGGACAAAGGCAATAAAAAGGTTTAAGGTGCTTATGTTCAACTACTCCTTATTTTTCAAAGGGGCATTGAAAAAAACAGCTTATTGGGATTAAAAATATATATGACAAAGAATAAACCATCCATTCCACCACTGGTTTACGTTCTGGCCCTGGCCCAATTTGCGGCGCCCTTTATGTTCTCAGGCGTTGGCGTTTCCCTGCCTGCAATGGGAAAAGAACTGCACGCCGGTGCTGTTGAACTCGGCTTGATTGAAACCATCTATCTCGGGGCAGCCAGCGCTTTTTTGTTGCCTGTGGGGCGTTTTGCAGACCTGACTGATAAGAATTTTATCTTAAAGGTGGGGATATTCACCTATGCTCTTTCTACCTTGATCATAGGCCTCCTCTCTTCCATACCGGCCATCATCGTTTTTAGATTTATTCAAGGCCTCTCGGGAGCGCTGGTAATGGCAACAAACATGGCTATTATCACCGACATTACACCGGGGGAGAAATTGGGAAAGGCCATAGGAATGAATATCGGTGCCGTATATATGGGGCTTTCGGCCGGCCCTTTTGTCTCGGGATGGCTGACAACGAACTATGGCTGGCGCTGGGTTTACCATGGAGCCTTCATACCTCTCATATTGTCTTATATACTTATTCAAGTAAGTCTCAAATCAAAATGGAAGGCCCCCGACCGTCCATTTGACTGGCCCGGAACCGTGATGATAGTTACCTCCCTATTCCTCTTGATTTTCGGCGGCGCCATGCTGGGAGAATCTAAGCTGGGCTATCTTCTTTGTACCGCAGGTATAGTCATGGTGGGACTATTTTTTATCATAGAAAAACGCCTGTCTCATTCTCTGTTAAAATTTAGTGAAATTAAAAATAACTCAACACTTTCAATCGCGCTGGTGATCCAGTTATTTATGTATGCCGGGGCCTTTGGCATAACCTTCCTTTTTAGTCTCTATTTGCAGACAGTTAAAGGTTTTTCACCTCAGTCAGCGGGACAGATCCTTGTGGTTTCTCCCATTATTATGGCCATATTCGCCCCCATCTGCGGACGCCTTGCAGATAATTTTCCGCCGAAAATACTGACATCTTTAGGGTTGGGCTCTAATCTGGTCTGTGCATTACTGGCATCTCAAGTGTCTGACCATACGGGACTTACTTACATTGTGGGAGTCCTGGTTTTTCAGGGACTTGGATTTGCCATGTTTTCTTCTCCGAATATGACTATTATTATGAACAGCGTCACACCCAAGGAGTATGGCCTTGCTTCAGCGCTGTCTGCCAAGATGCGATCCCTGGGCATGGTATTGAGCATGATGGTAATTACCGTCTTCATCTCCATCTATATGGGTAAACATATGATTGATACTCACTCCGCTGAATACCTGAGCGTCATGCGTTCTTCCTTTATTATCTTTGCCATCTTTGCAGGGGGAGGGACCTGGCTTTCACTGATGAGATCGGGAGGCCACAGTGGGCTTGGCCTAAGTCAACGACCTAATATCAAGGAATAAAACCTCAAAAATGACCTCTTTATTTGCCCTTAGAAGGCCCTTTTTAGGGGTGAAAAGAGTATCCAGGAAAAAACTTTACCTACAAAAACTATAAACATCACTTGCACCGCTATAATGACTTCCGTTATAATGGTTGTCATGATAAAAACATTTTCCTGTAAAAAAACGCAGAAATTGTTTGAAACAGGTCGGGCAACAGGATTTCTAACCGCTATTGAAGTACAGGCAAAGCGAAAGCTTGCCATGCTGCATCTGGCCATTGCAATTGAGGATTTAAGGGTGCCGCCGGGCAACAGGCTGGAGGTGCTTAAAGGGGAAAGAAAAGGTCAGTTTAGTATTCGCATCAATGACCAGTACAGGTTATGTTTCAGGTTTGAAGACGGAAATGCGGAAGATGTTGAAATTGTAGATTATCACAGGTGAGGTGAGAATATGACAAAGATAGGCTATGAAGTTGAGCATCCCGGAGTTGTATTGTGGGAGGAATATCTGAAACCGATGGAGATCACCCAGACAAGGCTTGCGCGGGATATCGACATCAGCTACCAACGGGTTAATGAGCTTATAAACGGGAAAAGGGGAGTAACGCCTGATACGGCCCTGAGGTTATCACACTACCTCGGAACGACTGCTGAATTCTGGCTCAATTGGCAGGCCCTTTTCGATCTGCAGCAGATGGAAAAAGAGCATAAGGATGAATATGACAGGATCAGGAAGGTTGCTTGAGCTTAAGCGGAATAGGCCCGAACCTTTCCTCAACAAACTGTGAAAATCCTTCTTGCGTACAATTAATAGTACAAGTGTAATAGGGGTATATTTACTCAAAGGAGGCATTAATAATGGATTCTATTAGCTACTCTGAATTTCGAAGTCATTTGGCCGGCACACTAGACAAAGTTAACGATGATCATGTGCCTATACTGATTACCCGCAGGAATGGTAAGCCTGCCGTTGTCATTTCTTTGGAGGATTTCAAATCCTATGAAGAAACGGCCTACTTAATGGCGAGTCCTAAAAATGCGGAGCGTCTCAACGAGGCCATTGCTGAAGTTGAGGCAGGCAAAGCTATCACTAAAGATCTTATTGAAGAATGATCTTGTCTTGGGCCGAAAAGGTACTAAAACGGATCAACAGACTCATTAAAGAGATTAAAAGAAATCCATTTGAAGGGATTGGAGATCCGGAGCCTTTAAAACACAACTGGTCCGGATACTGGTCGCGCAGGATAGACCGTGAACATCGGCTTGTTTATAAAGTCAATGATGCTAACCTTATAGTCGTGCAGTGCAGATATCATTATTGACGGCTAAATTATTACCTCTTTTAACTCCATTTAAATATTCTCGCTCTCCATTTTCTGGGTCGCAAGCTAACCGTTTGGAATCACAGCCACTTAAATCCCCCTCTTTCCCCCTTTGCAAAAGGGGGAGGGTTATGAGGGTATCCATCCTTACAACAGATTATTTCATGTCACCGACTTCAATTAAGTTACAATGAACCCCATGAAGAGAAAAATTGAATTACTGGCGCCAGGCGGAGATATTGATTCCATAAAAGCTGCAATTGTTGCAGGAGCGGATGCTATCTACTGTGGTTTGGATAAATTTAATGCCAGAAACCGGGCAGAAAATATAACATTTGAAGATTTGAATGGGATTTTAAGGCTTGCTCATAAAAATAATTGCGAAGTTTTTCTCACCCTTAATATCATTATCACGGAAAGTGAAATCCCGGCCCTTATCAGGTTACTGAATAAATTAGTTAATACGTCTATCGATGGAGTCATTGTGCAGGATTTAGGGATGTTTTATCTCTTATCCAACTATTTTAAGGGGCTTAAAATTCATGCCTCTACTCAGCTTACTACCCATAATGAAGGTCAGATACATTTTTTACATAAACTCAATGCTACCCGGGTTAATCTATCAAGAGAGTTGAATATTAATGAAGTAAAAGCATTAGCGGTGGTTGGGCATAAAAGTAATATCCTGACCGAAATATTTGTCCACGGTTCCTACTGTATCTCTTTTTCAGGCCTTTGTTATATCAGTTCTCTTCATGGGGGGAATTCAGGAAATCGCGGCAGATGCAGCCAACCCTGCAGAGATGAATATATAACGACGCCACAAGGTAAAAACTTCCCTCTTAATCTTAAAGATAATTCAGCCTGGTTTGATCTAAGGGAAATATATGATGCCCGCGTTGACTCAATAAAGATTGAAGGAAGAATAAAGAGCTTTGATTACGTCTATACGGTGGTAAACAGCTGGAGAAAGCAAATCGCTAGTTTTTATAATCAATACAGACTAAAGAGCGACAATAGCGATCTTTATAAGGTCTTTAACCGGGATTTTTCAAATGCCTTTATGAAGGGAGATATTAATAAAGATATGTTTATTGATTATCCCAGGGACCATTCAATAAAGCAGTATTCTGAGCTTAATATTGATTCTTCAAATGATAAATTGATAAAAGAGAAAAAGGAATTTTATGACAAAAAAGAAGAAATTATATGGACTGTTAAAGGTAAAATTAAAGACTTAAGTATAGAAAAATCGCCTTTAATAATAAATATTTCAGGGAAAGAAGATAGGCCTTTAAAAGTCTCTGTAAAAACAACGGACAGTACCTTTGATGTGCTTTCAGAGACTCATCTTAAAAAAGCCGCTCATGAGACCTTAAATAAGGATTTTTTATTACAACGGCTTAAAGCTGTAAATGATAGCTCATATTACATTAAGGCGCTGGAATTAGAGGCACTTGAAGATGATCTTTTTATCCCTTTTAAAGAACTTACTTTAATAAAAAAAAGAATATTATACATCTTGAATGGCTCAAGAGAATTTGTTGACCCTATTGAAGTTCCCCTCATAAAAAAGCAGAATAACGTAAAGATAAAACCCACGCTTTCTGTATTAATCTCCTCCCAAAAGGATCTATATCTTTGTAATGCAAGCTCTGCAAACATCTATTTTCAACTTCCTGATTGCATTGAAAATGAAGTGCCTGAGTTTATAGAACTTTTTAGAAAAAATAAGAAATTAATTCCCTGGTTCCCCTCTGTTTTAATCGGAGAAAGCTATGCTGCTGCAGTGGAGTTTCTTAGGCAGCTGCAACCCAAACTTATTGTAACTAACAATACGGGAATTGCTTATGAAGCGGGTAAAAATGGAATCCCCTGGATAGCAGGCCCCTATCTTAATATTGTTAATTCCTTTAGCCTTTTATGTTTGAAGGAAAAATTTAACTGTCATGGTTCATTCATTTCAAATGAGCTTAAAAAAATTCAGATAAAGAACATTAAAAGGCCTGACGATTTCGAACTTTATTACAGTATCTATCACCCCATTGTATTAATGACCAGCAGGCAATGTTTTTTTCATCAGGTGACGGGATGTGAAAAAGATAGAATTGATGATAACTGTATTCCAGAGTGTAATAAATCTGCATTAATTACAAATGTAAAAAAGGTCTCTTTTCTCATTGAAAAAAGATCAGGGAGCTATAATTGTCTCTACAATGAGAAAAATTATCTCAATACGGATATTATTTCAGATTTGCCGGATCTCTTTTCCGGCTTTTTCATTGATTTACGGGATATAAAAACGGGTACTGAAATAGATATGGATAAAAGGGGAATAATAAAGCTTTTTGAAAATTGCCTGAATGGAAATTCTGAATCAATTAAGGAACTTAATCAAATTATTCACCCCACAACTAAGGCCCAATATAAAAAAGGAATCTAAGAAGAATAAATTCCTTTAGTGCCTAATGACAGTACTCAAATCCCCCTCTTTCCCCCTTTGCAAAAGGGGGAGGCCTTTGCTGCTTATGAGGGAAAAAATCCTCCCCTTTGTTAGAGGGGAGGAGCAGTTGTCTTACATGCGCATACGACAAACAGCACAAACGAGCGCCTTTACAGTCGCCATTTCAATATTCTCATCAATTGCCGCCCCGAAAAAGGTTTGGCCTCTTTTATCAGTAATTCCCATATAGGCTATAGCTTTTGCTTCCGAGCCTGGCGACAATTCATGTTCCTCGTAGATCGTTATGGTAAAAGAGAGAGCAAATTCCTCCTTCATCCCTTTTGCAAAAGCATCAATGGGGCCTTTCCCTTCCGATTTGATGGAGAAATGGACACCTTCATGGCTTATTACCGCCTCAATATGAGAAACCTCACCGGTGGCATTATGGCTCTCAAATGATTTGAGACAGTAGGGGCCACTATCCGGCATGTAGGTGTCATGAAAAGCGTTACCTATCTCCTTAGCCGCTAATTCCGATCCCTTAATTTCAGTTTCCTTTTGTACGATCTTACCGAAATGTGGCTGCATATCTCTCGGAAGGCGATAGCCGAACTCACTTTCCATGATGTAGGCGACTCCGCCTTTTCCCGACTGGCTGTTGATCCTGATGACGGCTTCGTAGTTTCTTCCCACATCTTTCGGGTCAATAGGGAGGTAGGGTACATCCCATCGTTCACTTTCAGATGCCTCATTGGCTTTGAGCCCCTTGTTGATTGCATCCTGATGTGAGCCGGAAAAAGCTGTGTAGACGAGTTCTCCTGCATAAGGGTGGCGGGGATGAATATCCATAGCCGTGCACTCTCTATAGATTTTCCTTACATGGTCAATGTCTGAAAAATCGAGTCCCGTTTCTATCCCCTGGGTATAGAGATTAAGGGCCATAGTGACTATATCCATATTTCCCGAGCGCTCACCGTTGCCGAAAAGAGCGCCTTCCACGCGGTCGGCACCTGCCATGATCGCCATTTCTGCCGCCGCTACGGCTGTTCCCCTGTCATTATGGGTATGGACGCTTAAAATGACAGATTCCCGGTATTTAATATGACGGTGAAACCATTCGATCCTGTCGGCATAGATGTTGGGTGTAAACATCTCTACCGTTGCAGGGAGATTGATAATCATCCTGTCGAGACGGGTCGGTTTCCACACATCCATAACGGCATGACAGATATGAAGGGCAAAGCTGTCCTCTGTTCCCGTATAACTTTCGGGAGAGTACTCAAATCTGATTCCGCTGTTGCCGGACTCATCTCTCAATTGCTTCATAGTAGCGGCACCCTTGACGGCAATGGCAGTTATCTCATTCTGACTCTTTTTAAAGACCGCTTCCCGCTGTACTCTCGATGTAGAGTTGTAAAGATGAACGATGGCCTTATTAACTCCCTTGATGGCCTCAAAGGTTCTCTTAATATGCTCTTCACGGGCAGTAGTGAGCACCTGTAAGGTTACATCACAGGGAATATGATCTTTCTCGATCAGTTTCCGCAGGAAATTAAATTCCACCTCCGAAGCCGCAGGAAAACCAACCTCTATCTCCTTAAAACCGATTCTTACAAGGAGGTCGAACATGGCCATCTTCTGGTCAATTCCCATAGGTGAGGCAAGGGCCTGGTTGCCGTCTCTAAGATCGACGCTACACCAAAGGGGCGCCTTTGTAATGACCTTGTCAGGCCAGCTTCTGTCTGAAAGGGCCATAGCAGGGTAGGGTTGGTACTTGTTTTTTCTTTGTTCCTTCATATCTATCCTCCTCTTGTTTGATCTCTTCAAGGACGGAGTTAATAATACCCTCCGGGTATAAGTGCCTTCACGAAATAATTTCTACAGAAAAAAATTATTTCTAAGGCACTAAAAAAGCCACCGACCTCGAAGAGGTGGTGGCTTTTAGAATGCCTGTTTAATTTTTCAGTTATTCACTAACCCTTAAATGCACCTCTTCCTGTAACCTTGCCTCAAAAGAGACAGGTTTGGTAGTAGAAGGTTGCTTAGGATTGTTGAATTAACGTTCATAATGGATACTATTATAGTCTTTTTTATGGGATTCATGTCAAGCAGAAGTTTTGGCCACAGAATTTACAGAAAAGAGTGAGAGAAAAAACACCAGGGGGCATTTCGAAGGAAGAGAGAAATCTTTCTTTCAATTCATTGAATAGATGATTAAGATTTCTCTCTTTGGTCGAAATGACATTTGCTTGCAAGGGACACTCTTTTGCGATATAAGGTTAATCATGAAGAACCTCGTCGTTGCTCATTTTGTAGATGGCAGAAGGGTTAAGGGTGAAACCAGCAGCTTTTCGCCGGAAAAGGAGTCCTTTTTTATCGATAATGATGAAATAGGTTTCTTCCATAAAGAGGTCCATATATCAGAACTCAAGGCTGTTTACTTTGTTAAAAGTTTGAAAGGAAACCCTCGTTACAGGAAGGTAGTCGATACGGGAAAAAAAGGTTTCGGCAAAAAGGTAAGGATTCATTTTCATGATGGTGAAACATTGGTAGGTTATACGGCAACCTTTTCTCTCAATAAAACCGGCTTTTTTGTAACCCCCACCGATCCCAAAAGCAATAATGAGAGGATCTTTATCGTAAGTAAGGCAAGCGACAGGATTGAGACCATTGACTAGTGAATCCTCTTTATATTCTTTTCTGTATTCCCCGCCTTCATTGAGTGGAATCATTACTTAATAATTCAAGAAAATGCTATAATGCCGGCTAGGAGTCTGTCTGACTTAGGAATTTGTAGCGAGAAAAAGCCCTAAGTCCGACAGGCTCCTGTATATTAAATGACGGAGAATAATCTTTATGGCTCTTCTGAGTATGAATGATGTCAAACTAAGTTTCGGAGGACCGCCTCTTTTTGATGGCGTTAACCTGCAGATAGAAGAAAATGAAAGGGTCTGTCTGCTCGGTAGAAATGGTGCAGGCAAATCGACACTGATGAAAGTGATCAGAGGGGATATTGCCGTTGACAGTGGAAAGATTGCCCGGCAGCAGTCGCTCCGTGTTGCCTATTTGACACAAGAGGTGCCTAACCGTCTTGATGATACCGTGTCTGACGTAGTGGAAGAAGCTCTTAGTGATGGTGCGGGCTGGGAAGGACAGCAGCAGGTAGAAAGGCTTCTCTCGCAGATGAAACTTAACGGCGCATCTCTTTTTAAAAATCTTTCAGCAGGCATGAAGCGAAGGGTACTTCTTGCAAGAGGAATTGCCACAGATCCTCATATACTCCTTCTTGATGAGCCGACTAACCATCTTGATATTGACTCTATTGCCTGGCTGGAAGATTTCCTTCTTAGATACAAAGGGAGCATTTTCTTTGTTACCCATGACCGCACTTTCCTGCAAAAGCTTGCTACACGCATAGTCGAACTTGATAGAGGCTGCCTTGGCAGCTGGAATTGCGACTACAATACTTATCTCGAAAGAAAGGAGTCGCTTTTAGAGGAGGAAGCGGCCCAAAGAGCAAAGTTTGATAAAAAACTTTCTGACGAGGAAGTATGGATCAGGAAGGGGATCAAGGCAAGGCGGACCCGTAATGAGGGGAGGGTGAGGGCGCTTGTAAAAATGCGCAGGGAGCTTCAGGATAGGCGACAGCACATGGGTGAGGTAAAGATGAGTCTGCAGCAAGGTAAACTGTCGGGAAAGCTTGTCATAGAGGCCGAAAACCTTAGCTGCGGTTATGACGGTAATGTTGTTGTAAAAGATTTCTCCACCATCATCATGCGCGGTGATAAGGTGGGCATAATCGGTCCCAATGGCGCCGGTAAAACGACACTTCTCAAGACGCTTCTTCATAAAATGGAGCCTCTTTCCGGTACTCTAAAGCTGGGAACAAAGCTGGAGGTAGCCTACTTCGACCAGTTAAGATCTCAACTCGAAGAAGAAAAAAGTGTCCAGGATAATGTGGGTGAAGGGAATGACCATGTCATTCTTAACGGTAAATCAAGACATATTATCGGATATTTGCAGGATTTTCTTTTTACGCCCGACAGGGCGAGGAGCCCCGTAAAAATTCTTTCCGGCGGTGAGAGAAATCGCCTCTTGCTGGCAAAACTTTTTACCAAGCCGTCAAACGTTATCGTCATGGATGAGCCCACAAATGATCTTGATATGGAAACCCTTGATCTTCTTGAAGAGGTCCTTTCAGAATATAAGGGCACGCTCCTTCTCGTTAGTCACGACCGCTCTTTTATAAATAACATTGTAACGAGCACTATTGTTTTTGAAGGGGTGGGAAGAGTCGAAGAGTATGTCGGTGGTTATGATGACTGGCTAAGGCAGCGTAAGGTTGAAATAAAGGAAAATCAAAAAAAAACCGGAGCAAAGCAAAAGCAGGAACGCCCCCGTAAGTTGAGTTTCAGGGAAAATAAGGAGCTGCAAGAGCTTCCTGAGAAAATAGAGAAGCTGGAAGAAAAAAAAGAGGAACTTTACCAGTTTATGACTGACCCTGAAATATACCGTAATAGTGACAGGATTTCTGAGATAAAAGCAGACATTGAAAATATAGAAAAAAGCCTGGAAGAGGATTATAAACGTTGGGAAGAACTGGAAGAACTGAGAGTTTCAATCGAGGGAGGGGCTTGAGGTACGCTCTAATAGCCAGTCGGACTTAGGGGGTAGCGAAGAAAAGTCACCTTCTGCCTTATAATTTTTTATCAATAAAATCATTATGAAATTGCCGCTTTTTTGGTATAAATGTTTGCAATTGTTCTTTTTCTATGATTAATTTAACTATATTCTTACCATAATCTATAGCGATTCAATAGTCCCTAATGTATGAAAAAGCTACTCTTTGTTTGCAGTGAAAACAGACTCCGCAGTCCCACTGCAGAGGCTGTGTTTTCCAGATTTGAAGGTGTTCAGGCTATCGGTGCCGGTACCAATGCTGATGCCTCTACACCGGTAAGTGGTGATCTGATTGAATGGGCGGACCTGATCTTTGTCATGGAAGAGAGACATAGAAGTAAAATAAGCAGGCGATATAGTAAACTGCTTAAGAACAAAAGAATGATCGTTCTCGATGTTCCTGACAGATATGGATATATGCAGCCTGAGCTTGTTGAAATTTTGAAAGCAAGAGTTCTCAATATTATTCAGATTTCAAGTATGAGAAGAAATTTACAGAGCGCCATGTAGAGTAGAGCCCTGATCAGAACCAGAGCCAGAACCGGGTATATCCGGGATTTTCCTGCAACCCTTCCAAAACACCATTGATTCATGACCCCTTTCCTCTCTAAATCACAATTTATCCGTGGTCTCCAGTGCCATAAATCACTCTGGTTATATAAAAACAGACCCCACTTGAGGGTAGAACCTTCTGCCGGTCTGCAAGCTCTTTTTGATGAAGGAAAGGCGGTGGGCAAGCTGGCCAGGGAACTCTTTCCCGGCGGGGAAGAAATCCTTTATGAAGAAGGGACACTTAAGAAAAAGATTATTCATACAAAAGACCTTATTCATAAGGGAGTTGAAACTATCTATGAGGCAAGTTTCAGCCATGATAATGTGATGGCTATTGTCGATATCCTTCATAAAGGTGATGATGGTTGGGAGCTTTATGAAGTAAAGAGTTCAACAGGAGTCAAAGATCTTCATATTTATGATATAGCCATCCAGTGCCGTGTCTTAAAGGGTTGTGGTATCAATCTTTCAAAGGCCTGCCTTGTCCATATTAATAGTGATTATGTGAGGCAGGGTGATATTGATGTTCACCAACTCTTCAGGATTGCAGACCTGACAGAGAATATTGCCTCAGCCATGGAGGTTGTTGAAAGTGAGCTGGCCCGCCAGAGAGAGATGCTTGCCTCAGGATTGACGACCTTAATCGATATCGGCCCCCATTGCAATGAACCTTATGAATGTGAATTTATCCCTCACTGCTGGGCTCACATTCCTGAAAACTCCATCTTTCAATTAAGGGGCAGGGGAATTGATAAGTTTGCTTATTACAGGCTCGGTGTTATCCGCTTTGAAGATATCGATTTAAAGGGCCTTAACAAAGATCAGCGCATGCAGGTAGAGGCGGAGCTTTACGACCGGGAATACATAGACAGGGACAGCATAAAAGCCTTTCTCCATAAGCTTTATTACCCTTTAGCCTTTCTCGACTTTGAAACCCTTTACAATGAGGCCATCCCCCCTTTTGATAATACAAGTCCCTATTGCAGGATTCCCTTTCAATTTTCAATCTATGCTCTTAATTCCCCTCATGATGACCTTGATCACAATGAATTCCTTGCAGAGTCAGGGCATGACGGCAGGGAGGAACTGGCACGAATGCTGGTAGAGCTTATTCCTGAAAATGCCTGTGTCATTACCTATAATATGCAATTTGAAAAAGGAATAATTAAAGATCTTGCCGCCCTTTTTCCTCAATATAGTGAAAAATTGATGGCCATCTATGATAACGTTGCAGACCTGATGGAGCCTTTTAAAAACAGGTTCTATTATTCAAAGGCACTTAAAGGGAGCTACTCTCTCAAATACGTTCTTCCGGCGCTCGTGCCGGACCTCGGTTATTCAGGCATGGCTGTTGCCAATGGTGAAGATGCCGTTATTGCCTATAAGGGACTTGCCGGGAAAGAAGATAAAGAAGAAAGAGCATTGATTATTAAAGATCTGCTTGAATATTGCAAGCTCGATACGCTGGCCATGGTAAAGATTCTGGAAAAATTAAGATCCCTTACGAAGACTTAGTAATAAATCTCTCTTGTGGCATAAGATCAATTGTTATAAAATTAATTTTTCCTGCTGTGAGTTCCTGAGTCCTTCAGGCTCCTTGATTTAAATTAATTCAAGGTCTAGACTGATCACATATTTTTACTTTCTGCGGAGATAGATGTTAAAAAAATCAATTAAAGACATTATGTCCTCAAATGTCGTTACCATTATGGCTGATAAGCCTCTCGGTCATGCTCTGACTATGATGGTTGAAAAAAGAATCAGCTTCCTTGTTATTCTATCGGCTGAAAAAAGTCTTGCCGGAGTTATTACCGAAAGAGACATTGTCAATCTCATGTGCGGGAGTGGACTCAAGGGAAAGCTTGTGGAGAATGTCATGACTTCTCCTGTTATTACCGTAAATATCAAAGAAGATGCTTTTTCAGCAGTGAATAAGTTTGTTTCCAGAGGGATTCGACACCTTGTTGTAGTTAATGATGCCGGTAAAGTTAAGGGTGTTATTACACTGACAAATCTTATGCAGCTCCTGGGATTTGAATATTTTGTCGACTTAAAGGAAGTCTCTGAAATCATGACAAGAAATGCCGTATCTATAGACAGGAAGGCATTGTTGAAGGATGCAATACAATTGATGGCAAGGTCAGGGGTAAGCTGCATTATAGCTACAAAAGAGGGCGAACCCGTCGGTATCTTGACTGAGCGTGATTTCGTAAAAATAGGGAACAGGGAAAACACGCTGGAGACTGCAACGGTAGAGAATGTCATGTCTTCTCCCCTTGTGACTACTCCCGAAAATTCTAATGTACTCGATACCTTGAGCATAATGCTTAAGAAAAACATTCGCCATATGCCTGTTGTCTCGGAGAAGGGCAAAATTTCGGGATTTGTTACACAGTTTGATGTGACTAAAGGAATAGAACTTAAATATACGGCTTATCTGAAAGAGATAATTGATGATCAGAAAAAGGCCTTGAAGCATGCAAATGAGCAGCTTGAAGAACGGGTAAAAGAGAGTACAAAAGATCTGGTTCAGATTAACAGGCAACTGCAACAGGAAATAGAGAATCGCAAAGCAATTGAAGCTGCTTTGAGGGAGAGTGAGGAACGATATTCGCTTGCCCAGAAACTGGCTAATGTGGGAAGCTGGGACTGGAATATAGAAACGGGGAGCTTGGAATGGTCCGAACAAATTGAGCCTCTTTTCGGTTTTAAAAAGGGAGAATTTAAAAGAACTTTTGAAGCATTTCTCGACTGCCTTCACCCTGATGACCGGCAATTTGTCACGGACTCCGTCAATGCTTCAGTAAATGAGGGGAAGAATTATCTCGTAGAACACAGGATCATCTGGCCTGATGGCTCCGTAAAATGGATGCTCGAATCGGGTGATGTTATGAGGGATAAAAAAAAGAGACCCATCAGGATGCTTGGTATTGTGGAAGATATTACCGATAGAAAGGTGGCCGAAGAAAAACTGGAGGAATCGAGGCAGCAACTGCATAATCTCGCTTTACACCTCCAGAATGTTCGGGAAGAAGAGAGACAGGGTGTGGCCCGTGATATTCATGATGAATTAGGACAAATCCTGTCTGTGATTAATCTCGATCTTTTCTGGGTTAAAAAAAGATTGGGAGATGATCAGGGGAGCTTAATAAAAAAGATTGAAGGGGTTTCCTGTCTTGTTGATAATGCAATCGACTCGGTGCAAAAAATTTCCTCACAGTTAAGAACCACTGTTCTCGATGATTTGGGGCTTATATCCGCCGTTGAATGGCTTGTTCAAAGCTTTGAAGAAAGGTCGGAAATCAAATATAATGTTATACTTGAGCCAAAAGAGATTGATCTTTGTGATAAACTCTCTCTTGCTCTCTTTCGTATTGTACAGGAAGCGATGACCAATATTGTTCGACATGCAGAGGCTTCACAGGTGGATCTTAATTTGTCCGTTGGTGATGACAAGATAGAACTGATTGTCAGAGATGACGGGACAGGGATTGAAAAAAGGCATATTCATGATCCTATGTCCATTGGTCTCATAGGCATGAGGGAGAGAATTTCGCCATGGAAGGGGGAGTTGATTATTTCAGGAGAAAAAGGCAAAGGAACTGAGGTTTTTGTTTCTATTCCATATAAAGGCAGGGTGAACTAATGATAAAGATGCTTATAGCTGATGATCATCCCATATTCAGAAGAGGTCTTAAAGAGCTGCTCTATGATTCCTTCGACGATGTTACAGTCGATGAAGCTTCTAATTCAAGTCAGGCACTTAGTTGCATAAATAGCAGTGACTACCAGATAGTCCTTCTCGATATTGCCATGCCGGGCAGGAGCGGTCTCGATATTATTAAAGATATAAAAAAGGCCAGTCCCAAAGTACCTGTTCTTATGCTTAGCGCTTATCCTGAAGATCAATATGCCATCAGGGCGTTAAAGTCGGGCGCTTCTGCATATCTGACAAAAAAGAGTATTGCCGATGAACTTATTGAGGCCATAAAAAAGGTCCTCCATGGTGGGAAGTACCTCACTTCATCGCTGGCGGAAAGGCTTGCCTTTGCCATAGAAGAAAACAATGAAATAATTCCTCATGAAAAGCTTTCTAACCGGGAATACCAGATTATGTGTATGATTGCCTCGGGAAAGACGGTAAAAGCAATTGCAGATGAACTCAGACTGAGCGAAAATACGGTTAGCACTTACAGGATAAGGACGCTCGAAAAAATGAATTTGAAGAACAATGCCGAGCTTACCTATTATGCTGTGAAACATGGTTTGATTGAATAGAGATTCCTTTTTTTGTAGATGAAAAACCTTTTTGTAGTGCAAATGACGACATAAAAAAGGTTATCCCCTCTATATTTCCTGCCTCAATTCTTTGATATTATAATGAGAAAAAACACCGTAGGTTAGTCAATGGATTACCATATTCTGGTTGTTGATGACGATGAAACAACCCGTTCTTTATATCTTCATTTATTCAATGCTGATGGATACAGGGTAAGTAGCGCTTCAGGCGGGAAAGGTGCCCTGTCTGTAATTAGTGAGGCCGATGATATTGATCTCATTATATCGGACATTGAAATGCCTCATTTTTCAGGAATAGATTTTGTCAGATCACTGAAAGAAAAAAAGAGCAATATTCCCGTACTGCTTATTTCCGGCAACAGGGATGAAGAAACCTTATTTGAACTTGATAACCTGGGCTATAAGGACTATTTACATAAACCTGTCAGGGTTGCAATGCTTAGAGAAAGTGTGAAAAGTTTACTTGAAAAAGACGCTAAAAAGAATATAACGTGAACAATGAGTTCTATTAATTAGCCTTCTTTTCCTTACTGCCCTTTCCGGGATTAATTCAGATATGGTCTGATAAAGTCCAATATCTGATCACCGTAGAACCTGTATAAGATTCCCAAAGCAGCAATAAAAAGCAGAAAAAAGATGAATTTGACAATGGTATTTATGAAAGAAGACTCTTGAGATTTTTTGTATCTCTCAATAGATAACTGTTGCTCATCGGCCGTTTTAAGTATTTTGCCGCATGCCATGCATCGCATGGCCCCTTTCATGATTTTCTTGCCGCAATAGGGGCAGGCCTCAAAATTATTGTTCATATATGAAATACCTCCTTTTTTAAATTATCTATCTTAAGTGACTGAGAAAGATAAGGAAGACCTCCGTACAAAATAATGAGTACGTACTAAATTGCACCTTTCTATGTTATCATACCCTATTCATTTAAAATATCTACATAAATAAGGACATAGGCAATAATGATTTCAGTTCAGAATTTAAGTAAACAATATGGAGAACAGGTTCTCTTTAAGGATGCCTCTTTCAGCATAGGAGACCGTGAAAGAGCAGGCCTTGTCGGTAGAAATGGCCACGGCAAATCGACACTCTTTAAAATCCTGACAGGGCAGGAGCCTTATGATGAAGGGAATATTATTACACCCCAGAACTACCGCATCGGTTACCTGAACCAGCATATTAACTTTACCAGAGACACGGTCATAGAAGAGGCTTGCCTTGGACTCCGGGAGGAACAGATAAATGATGAATGGCGTGTAGAGAAGGTCCTGTCAGGTCTCGGTTTTTCGGAAGATGATTTTTTACGCCATCCCCATGAGTTTTCAGGGGGCTACCAAATCAGGATTAATCTTGCCAAGGTGCTCGTTTCAGAGCCTAATCTCCTTCTCCTTGATGAACCGACGAACTTTCTGGACATTCTCTCTATTCGCTGGCTTACAGGCTTTTTAAAATTATGGCCCAATGAACTGCTTATTATCTGCCATGACAGGGGTTTTATGGATGCCGTAACGACGCATACCATGGGAATTCATCGTGGTGGAATAAGAAAATTGAAAGGAACCACTTCTGCCTATTACGGGAAAATTGCTCAGGAAGAGGAGCTTCAGGAAAAGCAACGTCTTGGTGAAGAAAAGAAGCGGCAAGAGGCTGAGCAGTTTATTAACCGTTTCAGGGCAAAGGCGACAAAAGCCAAACAGGTCCAGTCACGCATCAAGGCGCTCGAAAAGATGGGGGAGACGGAGAAACTTGGTAATATAGCAAACCTGGCATTCTCCTTCAGCCATGCGCCTTTCCAGGCAAAAAGGATGATGGAAGTAAAGGGCCTGACATTTAACTACGGACCGGGACAGCCGGACCTTATCAGCAATCTGGATTTTTCTATCTGCCCCCATGACAAGATCTGTATCATCGGTAAAAACGGAAAGGGAAAGACAACGCTGCTAAAACTCCTTGCCGGCCAGTTAAGGCCAATTTCCGGCGAAATAAAGGTGCATGAAAAGGTTGAAAAAGCTTATTTTGAACAAAGCCATACGGCATCGCTTCATGATCATATGACAGTTGAAGAAGAGATCATGTCTAATCACCCTGATAAGGACAGGGGGGCTTCCAGGAAAATATGCGGCGCTATGATGTTCTCAGGTGATTTTGCACTTAAGAAGATCAGCGTTCTTTCAGGAGGAGAAAAGTGCCGTGTTCTTCTGGGAAATCTTCTTGTGAGACCGACAAATCTTTTGCTCCTCGATGAACCGAGCAACCACCTCGATATGGAATCTACCGATGCACTCATGGATGCAAGCGATGCTTTCAAAGGGGCCGTTGTTATGATTACCCATAATGAGGCCATTCTTCACAGGATTGCCACAAAGCTTATCGTATTTCATAATGATGAAGTCTTTTTTTTCGACGGCAGCTATGCCGACTTCCTCAGCCAGGTCGGGTGGGGCGATGATGAAGCGCCCGGTGTTAAGGCCGCCGGAGGGAAAGGCGAAGATGATAAGGCCAAAGTAAGTAAAAAGGAGCTTAGAAAGGCAAGGGCGGAACTTACGGCAAAACGTTCCACCATTTTAACCCCCCTCAGGAAAGAGATGGATACCCTTGAAATGAAGATCATGGAGCTGGAAGAAAGGCTTGAAGAGGAAAATGAAGCACTTGTCAAGGCATCCCAGGAATCTGATAGTGATCTTATTGTCGAGTTATCAAAGTCAACGGGAGAGCTGAGAGATAGTCTTGATATGGCCTATTCAGATCTTGACAGAGTGACCTATGATTATGAGCGATTTGAAGAGAAGTTTGAAGAGGAGGCTAAGAATATCTGAAGTAGCCCTGTTTCGGAATCCTTGCAACCGGAATATACCCTTTATCTCCAATTATTTGAATTCTTCTTTTTTATGTCCTGCTTTAAAAGAATTAGTTTTATTTAAATTATGAGAAGTGAAAAAAGAAAAGCCCACCTTGTTGACGGTCCTGTTCATAAGCTGCTCATCAATATGACCATTCCCATGATTTTCGGGATGCTCTCCATTATCGCTTTTAATCTTATCGATACTTACTTTGTCAGCAAGCTTGGAACGAAGGAACTTGCGGCAATGAGCTTTACTTTTCCCATTGTCATGATCGTAGCAAGTATTTCCCTGGGGCTCGGTATAGGCGCCTCGGCGACAATCTCCCGTGCCATCGGTGAAGGCAATCGTAATAAAGTGGTCAGACTAACAACAGACAGCCTGATTCTTTCTTTCTTGATTGTAGTTGTATTTGTTGCTTTGGGTCTTGCTCTTATGGAACCGACGTTCAGGTTGCTGGGTGCCCCCTCTCACATATATCCCCTCATAAAAGAATATATGGTTATATGGTATGCCAGTGTTCTTTTCCTGGTCATTCCAATGGTAGGAAATAATGCCATTCGGGCAACGGGAGATACGAAAACGGCAAGTGTCATCATGCTTCTGGCTATGCTAATGAACCTCATCCTCGATCCCTTACTCATATTCGGCATAGGGCCTTTTCCCCGTCTTGAACTGGCTGGTGCAGCTATTGCAACGGTAATTTCGAGAATATTTTCATTTCTTTTGTCAATGTATGTTCTCTACAAACGTGAAAAGATGATTGAATTTTCATATCCGGGCATTCAGAAAATGGTGGATTCCTGGAAGCAGGTACTTTATATCAGTCTCTCTACTGCGGGAGCAAATTTAATAATTCCCATCTCTACAGGTATTATTATAAGAATCGTTGCCGACTATGGTCCTGAAGCTGTGGCGGCTTTTGGCGTGGCATCACGCATCGACATGATTGCTCTTATCATCGTTATGGCGCTCCATGCTGTTATCGGCCCTTTTGTTGGACAAAATATTGGGGCCCGAAAGTTCGACAGACTACGCCTGGGAATACGATACTCTCAGCAATTTGCTATAGGGTGGGGATTATTGATGGGGCTTATCCTTGCACTCTCAGGTCGCTTCATTGGCTCACTTTTCAGTGACAACGAACTTGTTATTTCCATCATTGCTGATTATCTCTGGATTGTCCCTGCCGGTTACAGTTTGCAGGGCGTTTTAAGATTGTCATGCCAGGCACTGAATGTTCTTAAAAAGCCGCTTCATTCTGCAGTGCTTAGTTCTGTGCAGGCCTTTGTTATTTATATACCACTGGCCTGGGCAGGTTCTGAACTTATTGGTCTGAAAGGGATATTCGGTGCTGCGGCAATTTCTTACATCTTGTCTGGAATTGCTGCATATAGTGTACTTAAAAAAATGATTTCTCTTGTTGAATCATCTATGCATACCGCCCCTGATTGATATTTTATGAGGGCCATTGCCTGTAAGGATAATTTAAAAAAGAGTATATATCCCTTAAAAGCCTTGTTTTTCGAGCTTTTTTAAGCTAATATGCTCAATTTTCTTAAACTTTAAAAAAGTAGCCCGGAGTTATTAAGATGTATAGAAAAGAGTTAAAAGTTCTCGACTGCACAATCCGCGATGGCGGTCTTATCAATAATTATCATTTTACTGATGATTTTGTGAAGGCTATTTATCAGGCCACCTGCAAGGCAGGCGTCGATATTATGGAAATAGGAAAGAAGCTCTGTGAGAGTGATGAATATACCCGTGAAAAATATGGTAAATGGAATTTTTGCGACGAAGATGACATCAAGGCTGTTGTTGATTCTTATGACGGTGAAACAAGACCTTTGCTGGCAGTAATGTATGATGTGGGAAGAGTAGACGTCTCCTCCATGCTTGCTGCTGATCAATCAGTTATAGATATGGTGCGTACGGCATGTTATGTTCCGGACATCGATAAGGGCCTTGACCTCGTTAAGCGAACCAAGGATCTCGGTTATATGACAGCTATCAATATTATGGCATGTTCAGCGGCAATCAAGACCGAGCTTATTGAAGGACTTCAGCAGATAAATGAAACACCGGAGGTAGATTACCTTTACCTTGTCGACAGTTACGGCGCTTTCTATTCTGAGCAGGTAACCAGTTATATCAAGTTGTATAAGGAACATGCGCCCAAGAAGGAGCTTGGTTTCCATGCTCATAATAACCAGCAGCTTGCTTTTTCAAATACACAGCAGGCCATCATTGATGGTGTAAACATGCTCGACGCCACTGTAAATGGAATGGGCCGGGGCGCCGGCAATTGCAACCTGGAACTTCTTCTTAATTTCCTTAAAAATCCCAAATTTACTTCAAGGCCTCTTTACAAGGTGATTCAGGAGCATGTAGTTGCACTAAGAAAAGAGATAGAATGGGGCTTTAATGATATTTACGGCATTAGCGGACACCTCAACAGGCATCCAAGAAATGCAATGAGGCAGCGAGCCAATTCAAAGATCAAAGATAACTGCTATGATTTTCTATTAGAAGCTACCTCTGAGATGGCTTAACAGTATTACAAATTAATAATAAAAGTTGATTAAAGGGAGACATTGCAATGAGAATGTCTCCCTTTTTATTTTTACTTGATAGTCATGGGACTATTAGTTTTTTTTCTGAATACATGTTGCTAGCCATGCAGGTATTTCATTTGTCTACCGGCCACTGTATTTATTACTCTCACGTTAAATTTCATAAATCAGTTCACCTGTCTTCTTATTCAATTTGTGGAGCAAGTGTCTGGGCTCCTCGAAATTTATGTTGTATTTTTTACCTATCTCCTTGAATTCATCAAGATTATTAAAGAGAATTGCCACCAGGACAGGGTCAAAATGACTTCCACTGGAATCCTCTATATGTTTTAAAATCTTTTCTGTTGTCCAGGGTTCCTTATAGGGACGCTTCATGGAAAGTGCATCAAAAACATCGGCAAGGGCTGCAATTCTACCATAAATATGGATATTTTCCCCCTTAAGTCCCTGGGGATAGCCTGAACCATCCCATTTTTCATGATGCTGGTGAGAGATGATTGCCGCTGCCTTAAGAATACTTCTTGTTGAATGGATAAGCATAGAATAGCCCATTAGAGTATGGCTCTTCATGATTTCCTGTTCTTCCAGAGTGAGAGGGCCTGTTTTCAACAAGATATAGTCGGATATGCCGATTTTACCGATATCATGAAGTGGCGCAGCAGAACCCACAATCTCAACTTCTTCATGAGATAAACCATATTTCTTAGCAAGAAGTTTGCAATATTCACTGACTCTTCTCGTGTGGTTTTTTGTTTCCTTTGATTTCTGTTCTTCAATGATACCCATTGTGAAAATTGTTTCTTTTAGTGTTTCCTCTATTTCATCGTTAAGTTGAGACAGCTCTTTATTTTTCTCTTCCAGAAGAATGTGACTTTTTACAATGTCATCGTTAAAGAGATTAATTTCTTTGGCGACATTTTCAAATTCAAGGCTTTCAAAAAGCTCTTCTTCAACGGGCTTATGCCTGTTATAGGCTTCTCTTGCCTTTTCTATTAAATGTTCCAGAGGATCCTTGACGTGTTGCTGAACCGTTTTGAAGGTATTGATGATGATCATGACAACAAACATGACAGAAAGGCCTAAAATAGCTCCTATAATCCACATGGCATCGTTTCTATATTCAGAAAGATCGAGACTGATATCCACGGCGCCAAGAACGGTACCTTCTTTCACTTTATGACAATCAAGGCAGCTTAATGCCCCTTCTTTTGAGGCTATGAAAGGGATGACAGATCGAATTGATGGGTAGAATACAAATTCTTCGACGACGAACTGAGCCTCTTTTGATGTTAAGGCGAGATTGATCAGTTCATCCCTGTCGCTTTCACCTTTAAAACCGGGCCCAAACTGGTTAATGACGTATTGCGAACGGACAACCTTCATACCTTCAATCTTTTTTAAAGATCTTATTTCACTGAGAAAGTAATCCCTTTTATCCATAATACCGGCTTTCATATGCGACGTAATGCCGGCTTTCACCAGTTCAGATATGGCTATTGCCTGGTTCTTAACAATCTTGTGAGAAAGCGTTCTGAAACTAAATCCGATAATAATCGTCATACTAAGAGCTGCAAGGAGTATAACGGTAAGAAGCATTTTCACGGTAATTGTTTTGACGCTTGGTTTCATAGAGTGTCCTTTATTGAGTTGAACAATATTACTATAGAATAGTGTAAATGTTCAATCTATATGTAAGTCTCAAGCAAAGTATATCAGAAATATGATGAAACAATTATTGAAGAAGAGCTCCATATTTATTATACTTTTGCTAGTACTCCTTCAATGTAATAAATTGAATGAGTACCAGGATAAAGACTATGAAAAACACTTTTTTCTTAACATTTGCTTTTTTTCTTTTTATTAATACTGCTTCAGGAGAATCTGTAAGCATTGGTAATTTTGACAGGGGTGACCTGTCCGGCTGGGAAGAGAAGGAATTTGCCGGCAAGACGGATTACAGGATCGTATATATTGAGGCGAGGAAGGTGCTGGAAGCAAAAAGTAATGATGCGGCATCGGGCATGTTCAAAGAGCTTGAAGTGGATCTTGAAAAAACACCTTATCTCAACTGGACCTGGCGTGTGGAAAATATCTTCGACGGACTTGATGAAAAAAGTAAAGCCGGTGATGATTACCCGGCAAGGGTTTATGTTGTTTTTTCAGGAGGTCTCTTTTTCTGGAAAACAAAGGCCCTCAATTATGTCTGGTCCAGTTCACAAACTCTTAACAGTAATTGGCCCAATGCATTTACGTCAAACGCCATGATGATCGCCGTTGAATCGGGCCCTGATAACCTGGGTAAGTGGTTGACTTACAAACGCAATATTCGTGAAGATTACAGAAAACTCTTTGGAGATGATGTAAAAAATGTTGATGCCGTCGCCATTATGACCGATACGGACAATGCTCATGGCAAGGCAAAAGCTTATTATGGGGAGATCTATTTTTCTTCGGAATAGTAGTACTCATTCAAGGTGATAAATTAGAGTTCAGACAGCCAGAAAGCGGTTAGCTGCTAGGCGCACGACCGCCGGACTAGTCATAGCTAATTCAAGAGAGTGCGCCCCGAAGGAAGTGCCCTTGGGGTGCAACAACGCAGATGACTACTTCCTGGCTGGCCCGAAGGGCGCTTCACAAATCGGCCAATGCCGCGTTACAGTCCTTGAAAAGGGGGCAGGCCATTCTCTTCGGACTGCGCCTTGCCTTGACCAATTTGTGAAGCTCTGAACCCCAATTTATCACCTTGAAGGAGTACTGGATAATTAATGTTAATAACTGTAAATATTAGTACTTCAAAGCGGGAAGAGTTTGTCGATATAACGGCACAGGTAAAACAGGCAGTTTCTGAAAGTGGTGTTTCAAGTGGAATCTGCACACTCTTTGTTTCTCATACAACGGCCGCCATCACCATTAACGAAGGTGCAGACCCCTCGGTTAAGCGTGATATGCTGGTTTACCTGAACAAGCTTGTACCATTAAGGGGCGATTACAGGCATATGGAGGGGAATTCCGATGCCCATATCAAAACCTCGCTTATGGGATGCTCCGAGTCTGTCATCATTGAAAAAGGAAAGCTTTTGCTGGGAACATGGCAGGCAATTTATTTTTGTGAATTTGATGGACCGCGAAGCAGGCAGTTTCAGATAAAGATTATAGGTGAGTAATCCTGAAATAAATTGACAGAGATTTTCACTGATTTATTATGATACTTTAATGATGATTAAGGTTTTTTATCAGTGTTAATCAAAACTTATTTGTGTTAATCTGTCTTCCGCTGATTTTTATATCAGCTGATTAAGATTGACAAGAGAGGGGCCTTTAGGCTATTTAGTTACACATTATGTTTGTTATTGGAAATTTTTTAGAGGCACTCGCAGCGATACTCAATATTGTTCTCACACTATATATGTATATAGTTCTTGCCAGAGTAATATTGTCATGGGTTAATCCCGACCCTTATAATCCTATTGTTCAGTTCTTACATAGGGCGACAGATCCCGTCCTTGATAGAGTAAGAAGACTTCTTCCGCTCCATGCGGGGGGAATAGATTTCTCACCGATTATTGTTTTTCTTGCTATTATCTTTCTGCAAACATTCCTTGTTCAGACGCTTCAGCGGATAGCTTTTTCTTTAAAGTAGATTAAACCGCCGAGGGCAGTCTTCCCCGGTCCTCCATAAACCAACAAAATATAGATTGCTTCGCTTCGCTCGCAAAGACAATAGAAAAGTACTTTTCAATTATATATGGTAGAAAACTTAAAGGGCCTCTTATATGAGGCCTTTTTTTGTTGTATAGTAATACAATGCAAAAGCAAATAATGGAAATTGTAAAGACCCTGGAAGGCGCAAGAGATGGTGTTTATGACCGTGATGCACTGGAGTGTGCTGCTCAATATATTGAAAATGAGTTCAAAAAGCTGGGTTTTCATATCGATTATGACGAGTTTGATTTTCAGGGGAAGGTTTATAGAAATCTTATCGCCACCTCTTCCGGGATCGATGCTGAGAGGGAATGGTATGCTGTTTGTGCACATTATGATACTGTGGCAGGCAGTCCGGGAGCCGATGACAATGCATCAGGCGTTGCCGTCATGCTGGAGACAGCAAGAGCACTGGGGCCGCAAAAGGGATTGCAATTCATCGCCTTTACATTGGAAGAACCGCAAATGACGGGTGCTACCTTTCTCTATGGCAGCAGGAACTTTGTAAAAGTCATGAAGGGGAGGGGGCATAGTTACAAAGGACTCTATAACCTTGAATCCGTTGGATATGTAAGCAGTGAACCGGGAAGTCAGCAGGTTCCACCTCTTTTAAATGCTCCACATATTGGTGACTTTATCGCCCTTGTTGGAAACAGCGGATCGGAAAAATTAATGTCTCTTTATGAGGACATTGCCCTTAATAAGGTTCCTGATCTGAAGGTCTTTACTCACAAGGTGATGATGAATGGTTATCTCCTTCTTCCTTCAAGATTCAGTGATCACGCCCCTTTCTGGGATGCCGGTTTTCCAGCAGTCATGATTACTGACACAGCCATGATGCGGAACCCCAATTATCATACAAGGTATGACACGTCAGATAGTATTTCACCTGAATTTATGGAGCAGGTTGCAAAAGCGCTTATTTTTACCCTTGAAGAGATGTTGTATCTAAAAGAATGAACCGCTGTAACAGCAGAGCAAATTGACATTTCAGCGTTTATCGATTATTTTATGAAAAACTCAAGCTTACCCTGATTATCTTTAAATTTAAATTCAAGATAAGGTCTGTTTATGAAAAAAGTTCTTTTTATTTTAATGCTTTTATTTCCCTTCCAATCTTTTGCTGCGGATCCGGTAAGCATTACTGAAGTCATGCCATATGATCAGTTTAAGAAATCAGGGCTTGAAAAACTGTCTCCTCAGGAGATTAAGGCCATTAGCTCATGGCTTGATGAATATGTGGAGAGTAAAGTTAAAGATTGCATCAAGGCAGAAGATACTGATGAAAAGAAAAAGGAAAGTGGAGGACTTTCAAGTATCTTCAGTGATGATAAGAATGAACTCTACAGAATTCAAGACGTTTCTCATGCAAGCTCTTTCGAGATAAACAATCATAACTTTGAAGCTACAGAAAAGTGCCCCGCTTTTAAAAGAGGTGATAAAGTGGTATTTCTCGAAGGAAGCGCCTATGGAATATGTACAAAAGCTGTTTTTGCCAGGCCCGACGGCAGCCAAAAATGCACTGTCTGGTGTGAAGATGACTGATATTGTTATTTTCTGCCCCCTCATACATTTCACAAGACTGTAATAATTCTCACCCTGATCCTCTACCCTCAAGGGCATAAATCCTTGAAAGGGAAGGATTTTTACTTCTCCTCCCTTCAAGGGGGAGATTGAGAGGGGAATGGGGTGTGTATCAGTGAGATCGTAACCTAACCTTAACCTTCCTGTAACAAAACTGTAATAATTCTCTGCCATAATGTGACAAATTCAAAATGCAGTTTATTTTGATGCCGCCCTTTAGCAAAGGGGGGTGAGGGGGGATTTTAGAAGTCAGAGAACCGAGAAATCCCCCTTAATCCCCCTTTTTCAAAGGGGGAGACAAAAAATGAACGCAAAATTTAATAGGAGAAAATTAATGAAAAAAACATTTAAATTAATTTCATTAGCTGCACTGCTTGTTGCTTATAGTGCAGGTTCAGCCCAGGCCGCTCGTGATTACATCAGCGTTGTCGGTTCATCGACGGTTTATCCTTTCGCTACTGTCGTAGCCGAGCAGTTTGGAAAAACGACAAAGTTCAAGACCCCTAAAATTGAGTCAACCGGTTCAGGTGGTGGATTTAAGCTCTTTTGTGCTGGTATAGGTGCATCTCACCCCGACATAATCAATTCTTCCCGTGCTATCAAGAAATCAGAAATAGAAATGTGCCGTAAAAAGGGCATTAAAGAGATTATTGAAGTTAAGATCGGTTATGATGGTATTGTCCTTGCCAATTCAAGGGCAGCCAAAACAATGAATATTAGCCGTAAAGACCTGTTTCTTGCGCTAGCCAAGGAAGTCCCCACAGGAAAAGCCGGTGAGCTTATCCCTAATCCCTACAAAACATGGAAGGACGTTAATCCTTCACTCCCTTCAAGCAAGATCAAGGTTCTCGGTCCACCGCCCACTTCCGGTACCCGTGATGCTTTCGTCGAACTTGCCATGGAAGGTGGATGCAAATCTTTCGATTGGATCAAGGGAATGAAGAAAAAGGATAAGAAGAAATATAAAGCCATTTGTCACGCCATCCGTGAAGACGGCGCTTTTGTCGATGCCGGAGAAAACGACGTTCTCATCATAAAGAAGCTTGAAGTCGATGCCGAAACCTTCGGTATCTTCGGTTTCTCTTTCCTTGACCAGAACAGTGACAAGATCCAGGGGAGCCTCATTGACGGCAAGGAACCGACCTTCGATAACATCGCCGAAGGGGAATATCCCGTATCGAGGCCTCTTTATTTCTACGCAAAAAAGGCCCACATTGGTACTATCCCCGGCATCGAAGGTTTCCTCAAAGAGTTTACCAGTGACAAGGCCTGGGGGGAAGACGGGTATCTTATCGATAAAGGACTTATTCCAATGCCTGAAGATGAGCAGGATGAGGTAAGAAAGAGGGTAACAAAGTTGATTCCTCTTGCCAAATAATCAAGGGAATAACTTTATATAGAATGCCATTGCAGGTGTTATGCCTGACAATGGCATTTTTTTATGTGAGTGATGTTTCTCATTAATCCCTTTAACAATGAGACCCGCTTTAGTATAATTACAATTATTTTATAGATAGCACTATAAATATATGACTAAAAAAACATCCATCGCCAAGATTGCAGCCCCTGTTCCTGGTGATATACTTGAAAGAGAACGATTATATTCTCTCCTGGATAAGAGGCCTCCTGTTTCCTGGATAAGCAGTCCCGGAGGTTCCGGTAAAACCACACTCACTGCAAGCTACCTTCGCTCACGAAATATCCCGCATATCTGGTACCGTCTCGATGGCGGCGACGGGGATATTGCCACATTCTTTCACTACCTGGGACTAGCTGCAAAAAAAGCGGCGCCACGTCGAAAAACACCGCTACCCCATTTGA